>VFQR01000173.1_pt1 | contig 133475 bp, 121 predicted proteins | sample 3512321 | NCBI WGS metagenome assembly VFQR01 (sample SAMN10412374, study PRJNA504923) | tailings metagenome | isolation source: Relicate 3 Philex TSF1 revegetated site | place: Philippines: Tuba, Benguet | collected 2017-08-29 | reverse complement strand
CGAGCAATATTTCGATACACTGCAAGTGGCGCTCACCCCCGAAGAAACCGAAAAACTGCACAACATCGCCGAATCAAAAGGCATCAACCTGAATTTTTGGGTGCCCGGTCAGGTAGGCATTTCGGTTGATGAAACCACCTCGACAGCCGACTTAGGTCAACTCATCAGCGTTTTTGCAGCCATCACCAATGGCAAACAGGTAGATCTTGAGCAGCTACACAAAGAAATCGACGCCTCCATCGATGCGCAATATTTACGTAGTTCGGCTGTGCTCACCCATCCGGTATTCAACAGCCACCATAGTGAGCACGAGATGTTGCGGTACATCAAACATCTGGAAGCAAAAGACTTGTCGCTTTGCCACAGCATGATTGCGCTAGGTTCGTGCACCATGAAGCTCAATGCAACCACAGAAATGGTTCCGGTAACATGGCCAGAATTTGGTGGTTTGCATCCCTTTGCACCGCTCAAGCAAGCCGAAGGTTACAAACAACTTTTCGACGAGCTTACCGAATACCTCAAAGATGTAACCGGTTTTGCAGGAGTATCGTTGCAGCCCAATAGTGGAGCACAAGGCGAATACGCCGGTTTGATGGTGATTCGTAATTACTTCAAAGCAAAAGGAGAAGGACATCGTAATATTGCCCTTATTCCATCTTCGGCCCACGGTACCAACCCTGCTTCGGCCGTAATGGCCGGGATGAAGGTGGTGGTCACCAAGTGCGACGACCATGGCAATATCGACCTTGCCGATTTACGCGAAAAAGCCGAATTACACCGCGACAATCTCGCGGTCCTTATGGTTACCTATCCGTCTACCCATGGCGTATTTGAAGAAAGCATCGTCGAGATCTGCCAGATGATTCATGCCAACGGCGGCCAAGTGTATATGGATGGTGCCAATATGAATGCACAGGTTGGTCTTACCAGTCCCGGACTTATCGGTGCCGACGTATGTCACTTAAACCTGCACAAAACCTTCTGCATTCCACACGGCGGCGGCGGCCCCGGCATGGGCCCAATAGGTGTTGCTGCGCATTTGGTACCCTTTTTACCTGGTCATCCGGTATTGCAAGTGGGAGGTAAAAATGCCATGACCGCGGTTTCGGCAGCACCTTGGGGTAGCGCAAGTATCTTGCTCATCAGCTATACCTATATCCGCATGATGGGGCCCGATGGTCTTACCCGCGCTACGGAGTGGGCCATACTCAATGCGAATTACATCAAAGCGCGCCTCGAAAAAGAATATCCCATCTTGTATACTGGCAGCAACGGGCGTTGTGCACACGAAATGATCGTCGATTTTCGTCCGTTTAAACAATCGGCAGGCATAGAAGTAGAAGATGTTGCCAAACGTTTGATGGACTATGGTTTCCATGCCCCAACCGTTTCGTTCCCGGTGGCCGGTACCATCATGATTGAGCCTACCGAATCGGAGCCACTCGGCGAGCTCGACCGTTTCTGTGAAGCTTTATTACAGATACGCGAAGAAATTCGAGAGGTAGAAATGGGTTTAGCCGATAGAACCAACAACGTTTTAAAACATGCACCGCATACTGCAGTTTTGGTAACTGGCGACGAATGGGATCGTCCTTATACACGGACTAAGGCTGCATACCCAGCAAGCTGGAGCCGAGCCAATAAGTTCTGGCCAAGCGTGGGTCGCATCAACAACACCTATGGCGATAGAAATCTAGTTTGCGTTTGTCCACCTATGGAGGCTTACGAAACGGCTTGAACTCGAAGCGAATCAGCATGTGCTTTATAGAAAAGACCGACGCTTTCGTCGGTCTTTTATTTTTTCAGGCATTTTCTTTAGAATTAGCGGCTTATCGAAGGTGATTAACACAAAAAAACTACTTTGCCATCGCGAAATCTGATTTTATGAAAAAAATACTACTTCTAATCGCAGGCGTAGCCCTGTCGAGTGGCCTCATGGCACAAAATGGAAAGCATGCCGTACGTCATGCCGCCAAACGAGCTGTTCAAGAAACCCCTGCGGTATACGAGAACGGAATACTGCGCCCCGAGGCTGTGCTTTGGTCGCAGAATTTCTCAACTTCAACCGGTGTTAGCTTTGCGCAAACATCGGCTTCGAGCAATGGCTGGAAAATAGTTTCTGCATTTGAGCCCAACATCGCTACTGCCCCACAAAACTTTGGTAGCACTTTAAACTCCCTATCTGGTCAGCCTTTTGCCTTTATCAATTCCGATTCATTTCCAAATGGTACACAAAACAGCTCTATAATCTTAAAGGTTGGTACTAGCTTGGTGGGTGTTAATGGGGTCCAATTAAGCTTTCAGCATTATTTCCGTCGTTTTCAAGAACAACACATTGTGGAAGTGAGTAACGACTCTACCAACTGGACCATTGTTTACAACAGCCAGGCATCAATCCCCGTAAATACAACCATTACCAACGCTACCCTCGAAGAAATTAATATCTCTAGCGTGGCTGCTAACCGGGCCAACGTTTGGATTCGCTTCCGTTATGTTGGTGTATGGGATTGGTTTTGGGCCGTTGACGACGTTGAAATCTCGGATCTTCCACCGAACGACTTAAAATTGGAAGATTACAGCTTCGTATCTGAAAAGCGTCTCGCCTTTTACGGTACCAATCCGAATAACCACAAAAATGACTCGATAACCTTTGAAGCTGCGGTATTGAATTTTGGCACCAATGCTCAACCCAATACCCGAATGACTAGCACCTTTTCACAAGGAGCTAACGTTCTTTTTAATAATGTAAGCAGCGGAATATTACTTGCGGGTGGTGCTCGGGATACACTTAGTTCATCGGCCGGATACAACATGAACAGCTTTAACGGCACGGGTGAACTGTCGGCAAAAATTGTCTTGTCGTCCGACTCAATTGACGGAAGTCCAGCAAACAACGAAATCACCATGAACTGTAGTGTCGGCGGTAAAATTATGAGTGTAGCCCGTCCGAATCCAACGCGTACAACTTCATTAGGTACAGCCTCTTTTGGTGCCGATAGCCACGATGGCTTCATCATCATGTCTTTATTTGAGACGTCAGAAACGGATACCATCTCCGACGTTCGGCTTCGTTTGGGCACAAGTACCCCAGGTGCACTCATTCAAATAACCGTTCGTGATACAGCTGGTTTATTTGGCACTCCAGCAGGAGGTGTTGATTATCCGGTAATTCTTGAAGCAGACCTTTACACTTTAACGTCGGCCGACACACAAGCCCGTGAAGTTGTAATTCCTATACCAACCTCTATCGGTGGTATCGGTCAAAACCGAGTACTTGCACCAGGAGCCTATTTCGTAGCTGCTGAGTTGTATTCACAAAATGGAGCAAATAACATTCGGATTATCGACGACCTGACCTACGAGCGTTTTCAGCCAACCTATGCTTCCTTAATCTATATCCCAGCCGACGCTACCTGGTACAGCAATGGCATTTCTTCTGCAGTTGAAGCGGTATTTGCTGATATCAATACCTCGGTGAATGAGCTTGACAATAGCACCTTTAGCTTTAAACCTGTGTATCCAAATCCAGCGCAGAATGTCTTGAATTTGGCATACGCACTGAAAAAAGATGCTGAAGTGGCCGTAATCATCCGCGATATGTCGGGTCGTATAGTGTCGGAGAGAAGTGCCGAGCAGCAAACGGCTGGGGAACAGCGTTTGGAGCTCGATTTGCACCAACTCAATGCAGGGATTTATTTCGTTGAGCTCAGTAGCAACGGATTCAGTGCCCGTCAGAAATTTATCGTTGGCAAATAATTCCAATACACCTTTACTCAAGGGGCCTCTGGGCCCCTTTTGTATTTCTGTGCTTGTTATTTGGCTTTCTTTTAGTTAATTCAACGGTCTGATAACCATGCTACACCTTAAAGCACATTTTGTCATTGCTCCGGGTTCGGCCAATTGGTGGCTAGGACTTGTTGTACTCACGTTTGTATTTGCCTCGGCCCATCTCGCGGCAACCCGATTTTCAGCGCTGCAACAACTTCGGTTTCGGAAATTTTGGGGCGCGTTACTGCTACTGACCTTTGTAGCAACGCAGCTGTATTTAATCGCCCAGGGGCGTTGGCACCTTGCCGATAGTTTGCCTTTACAAATGTGTGGCATGAGTAATTTACTTGCCATTGCAGCACTACTCTGGTATTGGAAGCCTGCTTTTGTGCCCTTGCTTTTTTGGGGAATAGCTGGCGGCATCCATTCATTCCTTACCCCCGAAATTACCTTGGGGGATCACCCGCTCATTATTGCCGAATATTTTTTTAGTCATGCCAGCATCATGGCCGCGCCGTGGTTTTTATTGCGCAGCGGGGCGTTCAAGCTAAATACCCGTAGTTGGCTTTACGCCTTGCTTTGGAACAACCTAGCGCTCTTACCCATTGGGCTGGTAAACTTGCTCCTTAATGCCAATTATATGTACCTATGCGTCAAGCCATTGGCCGAAAACCCATTGGTTGTGGGCGACTGGCCCTGGTACATCCTCGGCTTTGAAGCCGCCGCGTTAGTACACTACTACCTGCTGCACTTGGCGTTTAGGCACTATCGTACTGCCAACTCCTAAGATTAAGTTTTTGTATTCCTGCCAACATATTCACAGTCGTTGTTGGAAACTCAAAATCAGACTCCTATATTTGCAGTCCTTTTTGGAATCAATTCATTTAATCAACAAAAAAAGCAGTGAATACGTTAAGTTACAAAACTGTCTCTGCCAACCGTCAGACGGTTGAGAAAAAGTGGTATCTGGTAGATGCCGAAGCAGAGATTGTGGGGCGCCTTGCTGCCCGCGTTGCACATGTGCTCCGTGGTAAGAACAAGGCCAGCTACACCCCACACGTAGACTGCGGCGATAATGTGATCATTATCAATGCAGACAAGGTGAGGTTTACAGGAGACAAAATGCGTGAGAAGGAGTACTTCTTCTATTCGGGTCACCCCGGTGGAAAGCGACTCGAGACCGCGAAAGACCTGATGCGTCGTCGCCCTACCTACGTGGTGGAAAAAGCCATCAAAGGCATGCTCCCGAAAAATCGTCTCGGTCGTGAAATGTTCCGCAACCTGCATGTATATGCCGGTGCAGCACATCCGCATGAAGCGCAACAACCTGAAATCCTCAAATTCTAATCATGTCGGTTACCAATACCCTCGGAAGAAGGAAAAATGCCGTAGTACGTGTTTACGTAACTCCAGGCAAAGGCGACATTACCGTTAACGGTCGCCCATTCACAGAATATTTCCCGCTGGAAACTCTCCAGCAGATCCTCCTGAAGTCATTTTCAGTGACGAACACGCTCGGTCAATACGACGTTAAGGCCAACGCTTACGGCGGTGGTGTTAGTGGTCAGGCCGAAGCTTTGCAATTGGCTATCGCTCGTGCGCTCGACGAAATTAATCCAGAGCACCACAGCGCGTTAAAAGCATCGAAATTGCTTACCCGCGACCCACGTATGGTTGAACGTAAGAAATTCGGTCAACGCAAAGCCCGTCGTCGTTTCCAGTTCAGCAAACGTTAATCAGAGGAGGAGAAAAATCATGGCAAGAGTTACATATCAGGAATTGCTCGACGCAGGGGTACACTTCGGTCACCTCAAGCGCAAATGGCACCCTAAGATGGCCCCGTTCATCTTCATGGAGAAGAACGACATACACATTATCGATTTGCATCAAACCCAAACTCGCCTCGACGAAGCCGCTAACGCGATTAAGTCGATTGTGAAGTCGGGCCGCAAGGTGCTTTTCGTAGCAACCAAAAAGCAGGCGAAAGAAATCATCGAAGCCGAAGCCAAGCGTCTTAACATGCCGTTCGTTACCGAGCGCTGGTTGGGCGGTATGCTCACCAACTTCACGACAGTACGTAAGTCTATCAAGAAGATGAGCAATATCGACAAGATGGACAGCAACGGAACGCTCGCAACCCTTTCGAAAAAAGAACGCCTCATGGTAGCCCGTGAGCGCGAGAAGTTGGGTCGTGTTTTGGGTGGCATCGAAGATTTGAGCCGCCTTCCAGCTGCGTTGTTCATCATCGATATCAAAAAAGAACATATCGCTGTAAAAGAAGCGCAAAAGCTCAACATTCCAACCATCGCGATGGTAGATACGAATTCGGATCCTACCTTGGTAGATTTCCCAATTCCTGCCAACGACGACGCCACCAAGTCGATTACCCTCATTACGAAAGTAATCATGCAGGCGGTAGAGGAAGGTTTGCAAGAACGCAAGCACGATAAAGACGCAGAAGCGGTAGCTGAACCTGAAGTAGAGGAAACCCCTACAGCAGTAGTAACACCAGAGGCTGAGGCCGAGTAATACAAGCGGATGGGTCGACGGTAAGTTGGCCCATCGCTTTTTTCACCAATACGTAATTTCATAATCTATTCATAACATGAACATTTCTGCAGCAGATGTGAACAAACTGCGCCAGATGACTGGTGCCGGTATGATGGACTGCAAAAAAGCCCTCACCGAAGCCAATGGCGACTTTGAGGAAGCAGTGGTCATCCTTCGTAAAAAAGGTCAGAAAGTATCGGCCAGCCGTGCCGACCGTGAAGCCAACGAAGGTGCGATCATCACCCTCACAAACAGCGAAGGCAACTTCGGTGTATTGGTAGCCCTTACCTGTGAAACCGACTTCGTTGCGAAAAACGAAGAATTCGTAGCCTTGGCTCGCCAGGTTGCCGAATTGGCGTTGAGCAAAAAAATCAGCAGCATTGAGCTTTTGCTCGAAGAAAAAATCGACGGCATTTCGCTTACCGAGAAGTTGATAGAATATACCGGCAAAATCGGTGAAAAAATCAGCGTGGGTAAATACGAAACCATCAGCGGTGAAGGTATCATCACGTACGTACACAGCAACAACAAGCTGGGCGTAATGGTAGCCGTGAACCAGGCGGTAAACGATGCAGTAGTAGCGGCAGGTAAAGACACTGCCATGCAAATTGCAGCCATGAATCCCGTAGCTGTCGATAAGGACGATGTTGACCCATCCATCATCGAGCGCGAAATCGAAATTGGTAAAGATCAAGCTCGTCAAGAAGGCAAGCCAGAAAATATCATCGAAAAAATCGCACTTGGAAAATTGAACAAGTTTTATCAAGACAACACCTTGCTGAACCAAGCTTTTGTAAAAGACGGCGCAATGACCGTAGCACAAATGCTCGATAAAGCGTCCAAAGGGCTCACGGTGAAGTCGTTCAAGCGTATCGCCATCGGCGCATAAGCTGACTTCTTTTTATACGCCCCGTTAGCCTAGTGGTTAACGGGGTTTTTTTTTGGATGTGGCACCATCTCACTGGCTTGTCGTATTAACTGCAGCAGATTAATTATCTTCGCCACGGAAAATTTCCGGTATGAAGTACAAACGTATCCTTGTGAAGCTGAGCGGAGAGTCGCTCATGGGCCAGAAACAATTTGGTATCGATCAGATTATCCTCGATCAATACGCGGGAGAAATCCGCAATTTGGTGCAACAGGGCGTACAAGTAGCCATCGTGGTGGGCGGAGGGAATATTTTCCGTGGCGTTCAAGCCGAATCGGGAGGCATGGACCGCGCTCAGGGCGATTATATGGGCATGTTGGCAACCATGATCAATTCCATGGCGCTGCAGGCATCGCTCGAAAAGATGGGCCTCAGCACACGCTTGCAGTCGGCCATCAAGATGGAACAAATTGCCGAGCCTTTCATTCGTCGCAAGGCCATGCGCCATCTCGAAAAAGGGCGTATCGTCATCTTCGGTGCAGGTACCGGCAATCCGTACTTCACTACCGACACTGCTGCCTCGCTCCGTGCCGTTGAAATTGGTGCCGACGTGATCCTCAAAGGCACTCGTGTTGACGGTATTTACGACAAAGACCCTGAAAAACACGCCGATGCCGTTCGTTACGAAACTGTAAGTTTCCACGAGGCCATCAGCAAAAACCTAAAAGTGATGGACATGACAGCTTTCACGCTTTGTCAAGAAAACAACCTGCCCATCATTGTGTTCGACATGAACAAAGCCGGCAACTTGCTTAAAATTGCGCAAGGCGAACAAATCGGCACCCTCGTATCTTGAACCAATTACCGCTATTGCAGCCATGAACGAAGAAGTACAACTCTATATCGACGACGCGAAAGAGTCGATGGAAAAGGCCATCAACCACCTGCAGCTCGAGCTTTCAAAATTGCGTGCAGGCAAGGCATCACCCGCAATGGTAGAGGGCGTAAAAGTAGATTATTACGGAGCGCCCACCCCACTGATGCAAGTCGCCAATGTGTCTACCTCCGATGCACGCACCATCAGCATTCAGCCCTGGGAAAAAAACATGATAGGCCCAATCGAAAAGGCAATTATCAACGCTAATCTTGGCCTTACGCCCAGTAACGACGGGATTATCATCCGAATCAATATTCCACCGCTTACCGAAGAACGCAGGCGCGAATTGGTGAAAAAAACCAAAGGCGAAGGCGAGAACGGCAAAGTGAGCATTCGCAACATACGCCGCGACGCCAACGAGTCGATCAAAAAGCTTCAGAAGGATGGTCTGCCCGAAGATGTGGCCAAAGACGCCGAAGCCAAAATTCAGCAGCTTACCGATAAGTTCATCGCACGAGTAGATGAAGTCCTTGCAGGAAAAGAAAAAGAAATCATGACCGTATAATGCAAAGAGCCCCGATTGGGGCTTTTTTGTTCTTAGCCGTTTATTTACCCGGCAACAAATTTTCGATAACAGCCCGCGTAAATATCAAGCGCGGAACCGAGTTCATGAGCACCAATTCCATCCCGAAATCCGATTGTTCGTCGAGAAATGAAAGAATACGCCGGGGAGGATTTTTTAGAAAAAGCTGTTCAAATAAGGGTGCCCCAGGGTAATACCCTTTGGCAAGTACCCGTAGCAACGCGTTGTCGTAGGCTCTAAAACGCTGCTGCCATGCACTTGGCTCCACAACAGGTGATTTGCCCTGTTTTAGTGCATCTACAATGGCAGTACTGTGCCTTTGGATGTTCTGAAACGTATAGCCCGTTGACCCCTTGGTTTGGCCGCCGGCCGTGCCAATAAACACTGTTCGCCCTTCGCTCGTCGGAAACTTATGACTGGCCATAGGAATACGGCCTTGTTCTACATGCAGCATTTGATAGCGCTGTTCTCCCACAAATCTTTTCATATAGTCGCGCAGGCGCTCTTCGTATGCCGGTCGCTCCCACACCTCCTCCGAAAAAACGGTGTACTCTACCAACGCTCGGGTTTCGGAATAGGGCAGTACATAAACGAAACAACTTCCCTCGGGCTGTTCAACGCGAAAATCCATAAAAACGGGGCACGAAGGATCAAATACCGACGACTCGCACTCCACATCCCAGCCCATAAAATGCTGCCACAAGAACAAACCCTTTTTGGCAGCATGCACTTCTTCGTTCGAAAGCAAACTCGAAAAAGCCCAATCGGCGGTAAAACTCCCCTCAGAGGTATCTACTATCGCCCTTCCTTGGTGATGGCCGATGTCGTAGATCTCTGCACGCCGAAAAGTCATGTGACTACATTCGCGGATACGTGCTAGCGCAAAGTCGTAAAAGTCGAGTCCACGAAGCATTTTATAGCGTAGATCACCAAGGTCCAATTTGCGACTCTGGGATGGCCCGTGAAACCACATTTGGTCCCAACTCCGAAATACGGCCTCATCGAAAGCGCCTGCCCCCTCTTCCCAAAAACACCAGGTGCGGTCGTTCTCCTGTTTGGCAGCTCTATCGAGCAAAAGCACCCGCTTATCGGAAAAAGCAGGGTCGGCAAGGCGGTATGCCAAACTCAAGCCTGCCGCTCCTGATCCAGCAATAATGTAATCGAAATCTTGCGTACTCAAGCCGATTTCAACCTTTTCTCAAATACGAATCGGGTTACCCACACGTAAACCGTCCACGCTGTAAGCGTATGGGTAATGGTGCTCACTACTACGGTAGCCACAACAAGCCCAGGGCCACCGGTGCCTATAATCGAGCCTACCGTTTCGAGCACTTTGGCTTGCGGGAACTGCAACGCCAAACAAATGCCGAGGGCAACGAGCTCAACCAAGGCGTACTTGTACCATTTCATGCCGGGTATAGGCAGCAAGCCTGTAAAAGCAGAGGCCAAAACGAAAAGCCCGAAGCTGTGCACATTAAACTGCATATGGATAAGCACCAGCAGCATGAGCAAATAGAGGTAAAGGTGTTTACGAAACATGGCTGGTATTATTTGCGAGTGAACGAATAAGCGGTTTTATACCTGTTGACATCGAACGTTTTGCCCAAATCTGGAGCATGGTATACCCCGTTGAGCCAATGTGCGACTTGGTCGGAATAGTTTGCCGAATTAAAGCGGCCACTTTGCCCCCCGGTAAGCATCAGCTGCACCTTCGGCCCATCGGGTGTTAGCTCGATGATGGTACGCATGCTCGCTGCATGGGTAGATGGAAGCCTGCTGGCAACATTTACCGTTCGGTTACTTCCTGGCGAAGGAAACGGCAAGAGCGATAGTTGGGGTAAACGCGTGATGTGGTTCACTGCCGTTTGGTGAAACTTGCCATACTGCCAATTTTCCTGCCCCACGCCAAAACGCTCGGTAAGGTCGGCCCAACTGGCATCCCATGCCTTGGCAACAATTTCTTTCACGGCCATTTCGCCTGCCGATATCGGGAAACTGTCGGCAGCGGCGAGCTTCAAATAAATCTCTTGTTGTAGTGGATTAAACTTGAGCTCAGGATGAATGGCCAACTGTACCTGGTCGGCCAACTTCAGCTTGAAATTATAAAATAAGGTCGGCTCAATGCGGTCGACCACCATGCTGCCGTCCCAGCTGCCAAACAACGCAAATTGTTCGGGTTTTAAATGTTTTTCGAGCAATGGGCGAATAAGATCCCATTCTTTATCAACGATGTCCATGTGCAGCTGGCGCAATTCGTCGGGGCCCAGCTTCTCCCATTCATTCATCCGCTCTGCTATACGTCGGCCCCGAGCACTGGCTTCATAACGGCTACTGAGCCAGGCACTAAACGGATGGTCGACATGTTCTTGGTTGGCAGAGGCAGTCCAGCCACGCGCAGGGTTTTTGTGGTTGAGGAACTGATGTACCGGCACAAAGGGTGCTTTATTTGCGGCTTTTACCCCTAAGCGCACGCCCTTCACGGGGTCGCGGTGGATAGATGCCATGCCGCCCGTCATCAGCCCGATATTGCCTTGTTTGTCGGCCAAAATAAAATTCTGAGGTGGGTGCATGAAGTTTAGGATGGCCGAAAAGCCTTCATCAACCGTTTTGGCCTTTTCTAAGCCGGCAAATGCAATACCTTCATTACTTTTTTGCTGGGCCACCCAATTTACGGCTATCCATCTTCCACCCATGCCGGTGGTGTCTACCGGACCAAAGTGGCTTCTCCAATACGATTGTACTACTGTTCCCTTGCCACGAACTTCTATCAGCTCCTCAAATCGTTCCAGTGGCTGGAGTTTTCCATCCAAATAATAATGTCCTTCTTCGTCGGTATTGAGCTCGTAAAAATCTACCAAATCCCAAGTGGCATTGGTCATGCCCCAGGCAATATGTTCGTTGAATCCGGTGATGATGAATGGCTCGCCAGGGATGCTAAAGCCACGTCGTAGCTGACCGTCGGATACTATTTGCACTTCGTACCAGGTAGATGGCAAGGCAATCTGTAAATGGGTGTCGTTACACAAGATGGGGTTGCCCGACTTAGACTTGCTGGGCCCAACCACCCAATTGTTGCTGCCTAAGCTAAGCTCGTCTTGGTTCTTTTCAAGCGCATAAGGAAAACGATATCCAGGCCCCTTCGCCAAAATTTCGGGCTGCTGACTCCTGGTGAGCGCAACAAAAGTGCTATCGTTCATCACAAAGTCGGGGTAGATCGGAAATGCGGCTTGTGTGTACAGGCCAAACCATTGGTTATACAAAGCATCGCCCAACAACGAGCGCGCCTCGGTAGCCTTCAAATCGTCTTCGTTGTAGGTAAGTACGTGGTTCATGTACCGTATGAGGTAAAACATGTTCTCGGGACGAAAAGGGGTTGGCCGAAAGTCAAGCAAATGAAACTCTACCGGCAATGAACCGAAAGGCATGAGGTTAATGTACTCGTTGATGCCAGCACAATAGGCCTCAAAACGCGCCGCAAGGGCAGGATCTTCGGCCTTGTATTCCTCGTACCAAATAGGTGCTAGACTGTCGAACTCAAACTTACGCCAGAAACGATCGCTTGGAAGTGCTACTTCTCCAGCCACCTCCGAGAGTTGGCCTTTCACCGTGCGCATGAGCATTTCCATCTGGAACAGGCGATCGCGGGCGTGCATATAACCCAATGCATAACTGGCAGCATCGTCGTTGGGAGCAAAAATCGACGGCACACCCAGGCTGTCGACACCAATTTGTACCGCCCCATAGGGCGTTTCACGCAATTCCAACGACTCTTCGTGGTAATTGTTGATGTGTAAAGGAGAACTGGCGTAGGTAAACAAATAGCCAAACCTTGGGTTTGTACCCCAACGATTTAGCAAAACGAAGAGCCATAAGACCAGTAAAATCAGCGGCAGAAGTTTTCGAAACATGGCAGTTTGGTAGTACTACGAATTACGTGTATTGGCGGCATAGAAACAAATTAAGTCGTAGGATGTTGGGGTACATACGCTTATTGCTTATGTTTGAAGAACCGACTCAAACGAACCTATGTCAAAAACGATGAAGGCACTGCCTTTTTGCCTGCTGTTTTTACTAATTAGCGCATTCAGTTCTGCGCAAACGCTTACGGGAACTATCCGCGATGCGGCGAACAACGAGCCTCTGATTGGCGCTTCTATAGTCATTAAAGGAACAACCATTGGAACTACTACCGACTTAAACGGTCGTTTTACGCTCAACGTTAATCGTAAGCCACCTTTCACCGTGGTTATTTCGTACATCGGTTACCGTTCGTCGGAACAGAACATTACCAACCTCGACAAACCCTTAACGTTTAAGTTGGATGCCGACAACGTGACCCTGCAAAGCGTAGAAGTGGTAGACAGCAGAATTACCGAAAAACAACGCGAATCGGCATTGACGGTGGAGGCCATGGATATTCTCGCCATCAAAGAAACCCCGGCACCCAGTTTTTACCAAGGGCTGGGCAACCTCAAAGGGGTAGATATGACTACTGCGAGCCTTGGTTTTGTCGTGATCAATACACGCGGCTTCAACAGCACCTCGCCCGTTCGTTCGTTGCAGCTGATCGATGGTGTCGACAACCAATCGCCAGGTCTTAACTTTTCGTTGGGCAATTTCTTGGGCGCAAGTGAGCTGGATGTACAAAAGGTAGATCTAATTGTAGGCGCATCGTCGGCATTTTATGGCCCAAATGCCTTCAATGGGGTTATTTCGATGACTACCAAAAGTCCATTTGTGCATCAAGGTTTGTCGGCCAGCATGAAAGCCGGCGAGCGGGCTTTGTTCGAAACCGCGGTGCGTTATGCGCAGGCATACAAAGACAAAAATGGCAACGACAAATACGCGTGGAAATTCAACTTCTTTTATTTGCGCGCCAACGATTGGGAGGCCGACAATATGGCGGCTTCGACCGATTCGCGTGTTTCTGCCGACAGCCCTGGGGGTTACGACGCAGTCAACCGCTACGGCGATGAAGATCAATCGGGTGGTAACGATTTTAGTCAGCCCTTTAGCCAACGGAATTATCCCGGTTTGGGCATTTTCTATCGCACAGGCTACGAAGAGAGAGACTTAGTTGATTACGACACGCGCAACCTTAAGTTGAGTGGCGCATTTCACTATATGCTCATGCCAAAGATTGAATTGATTGCCGCATCAAATTTTGGAACTGGGACAACCGTTTATCAAGGTGAAAACCGGTTCAGTTTAAAAGACATTTTATTTTTCCAGAACCGAATAGAAGTTCGGAAGCAAGACGACTGGTTTATACGCGCTTATGCCACTAACGAAGACGCCGGAAATTCGTACGATGCAGTATTCACAGCGTATCGACTTCAGGATGCAGCTAAATCAAATGCAAACTGGAATACACAATACTCAACGTACTGGAACCAGATTATCCGCCCGCAAGTATATAGCCTGCCTGGCATGCCCGGTCAGTTTTCGCCAAATTATAATCAGGCAGTTGCCGACTCGGTTATCGCCGCGAACATTGATTTGATACGGATGTGGCACATGCAAACCCGCAATTCGGTTGATCAAAATGTTACAGGCAATCAGCAACCCTTTTTCGTGCCGGGCACCGCACGTTTCGATTCGGCTTTTTCGGCCATTACGTCGAGACTTCCCTCTGAAGGCGGCACTTTGTTTTACGATAAGTCGGCATTGTACCATGCCCAGGCAGAGAAAAAATTCCGTTTTGGCAAAGAATGGGTCGTGACCGCTGGTGCAAACTTTAGGCAATACCGCCCCGATAGCCGAGGAAGTATTTTTAGTGATACCCTCCAAGCTAACGGCACTTACCGCGAAATCGTCAACAGTGAGTTTGGAATTTATGCCGGTTTCGAGAAAAAATTCGGCGACTTCAAATGGAGCGGAACGGCAAGGATGGACAAAAACCAAAACTTCCCTTACGTTTTTTCTCCAGCCACCTCGTTGGTGTACACTCCATCCGAAAAACACACATTTAGAGTATCGTTATCTTCGGCTCTTCGAAACCCAACTCTTGCCGATCAATATCTGTACTACAATGTCGGTAGAGCAATCCTACTTGGTAACCTCAGCGGATTCGATTCGTTGGTAACCGTAGGCTCATTTGTAGACTATCTCGATTCATTAAATACCAACCGGCTGCGCTATTTTAATGTTGCACCCATACGCCCCGAACAAGTAAGAACCATTGAAGTTGGCTATCGCACCATGCTCAACAAGCTCTACCTCGACATGGGCTACTACTACAGCTGGTACACCAACTTTATCGGCTTCAATATCGGTTTGGATGTTAACCTCACCACCTTTGGTCTTCCAAGTAGCGTCCAAGCCTATCGTGTTGCCGCAAATAGCCGCGACATAGTAACCACTCAAGGATTTTCTTTAGGTGGCAACTACTACTACAGCCGCAAGTATGCCTTCAACTTCAACTATTCATGGAATGTTTTGAATGTACGCGATAGCGACGACCCTATCATTCCTGCCTTCAATACCCCCGAACATAAATTCAACATTGGTATCAGCGGTAAAGACTTAATCACTGAGATTCGCGGATTTAGTTTTACCGATTGGGGCTTCAACATCAACTACAAATGGATTCAAGGTTTCCTATTCGAAGGTTCACCACAATTTACTGGCTTGATACCATCCTATGGCCTTGTTGACGCTCAAATCAACAAAAATCTCCCTTTTTGGAAGATGAATGTTAAAATTGGTGCCTCCAACCTGCTTAACAACAAAGTATTTCAGGTATATGGTGGCCCACGTGTTGGTCGTTTGGCCTACATTTCATTAAATTTGGATATCTAAGCTTGCCTAAAATCAACCCATTATGACAAAAAGACTACAACTTTTCGCATTCATTGCAATGCTTCTAGTAGGTAGCACTGCTGTAGCTCAGCAGCGTTATTTGACCGAAGTTTTCACCGATGCACAAATTACAGTGACCAGTAACGTGGTATACGCACGAAATCACTTGTTTTTCCCCCCAACTACCACCTTTCCGATTGACTCATTGCGGATGCGTGTGTATCAACCCTCACAGTCGGCGGACAACAACACTGCACGCCCGATCATGATTTACATCCACACGGGTAACTTCCTTCCCCCAATCATTAACGGTGGAATCACGGGCTCGATCAGCGACTCAGCTGCCGTGAACCTTTGCCGTCAGTGGGCAAAGCGTGGCTATGTGGTATTTGCTCCAACATATCGCTTAGGCTGGAACCCGCTGGCAACTTCTGAGTTAGAGCGTCGCGTTCAGCTTCTAAATGCCGTTTATCGCGCGATTAACGACATCAAGGCTTCGGTTCGTTTTATCCGTAAAACAGTAGCTGTTGATGGCAACCCTTACAAAGTAGACGACACCAAGATTGTGCTTTATGGACAAGGTTCTGGCGGTTATGTTGCTTTGGCGTATGCCACTTTAGACAAGTTTAGCGAAATGGCCATCCCGGGCAAATTCACCTTACCAAACGGCAACAGCATGATCGACACCAACATTGTTGGTAATATCGCTGGTTTTGGCGGTCAATTAAACGTAAGCAACTGGCCAGGTTATTCTTCATCCGTAAGTATGGTTATCAATGCTGGTGGTGCCTTGGCCGATACTAGCTGGCTTGAAGCAGGCAACGTACCTATGGTTTCGTTCCATGCTGTACGCGACCCATTTGCACCTTATGGTAACGGTACCGTAATTGTACCTACTACCAACGAAAACGTTGTTGACGTAAGTGGTGCTGGAGTGTTCATTGCCAAGGCCAACGCCTTAGGCAACAACGCGCCTTTCGCAAATCCTGGTCAGTTTACCGACCCCGTTTCAACAGTAGCTCGCTCATGGTACAACCAGACTATCGACTACATTTATCCTGCTCCATTTAATACTATCAACGTAGGTTCTGGTGAAGGTTTATTCCCTATTGTTCGTCCAATTCGTAACCAAATCAGCGTATTTGCTAACGAAGGTGACCCTTGGACATGGTGGGATTCTACCACCCTCGTAGCTGTAGTTGCTGCTACCAACGCTGCCACTGGTGGCACATACAATGCGCAACAATTGCACCTTCAAGGTTTAGCTGGTAACCCAGGAATGGGCCGCACCAAAAGCTTGACCTTTATCGATACCATTCAGGCATACATTCACCCACGTATCGTAAACGTACTCGGTTTACCTGGAAACAATATAAGCGTGGCAGGTGTAGCTCGTGATAACTTCATTCTTACTGCCTACCCTAACCCAACCGAAGGCGATTTCAGCCTCCGTGTAGATGCTGCGAACAACATCCGTTCGATTCGTGTATACGACATCATAGGCAAAGAAGTTCGTGCTATCGACGATGTTAATGCCACCGAATTCACAGTTACTCGCGATGGATTAACCAGCGGTATTTACTTCGTGAAAGTGCGCACCGACAAAGGAGATGCAACGCGTAAAATGAATTTGAAGTAATTCTTCAAACTCACTTTTCACAAACCCTCGACAGGAAACTGTCGGGGGTTTTTTATTTTGCCGGGATATATCTTAGCTTGCCCTATGTCAAAACAAGTTTTTATACCACTTCTTTTTTTCATCAGTGTATTCAAGTTTTTAGCCGCACAACCCTTTGTGGCTGGGCAGGTTTATTATTCGCCCGATAGCTTAATCGAATACCGCTGTGGGAACCTCCCCCTCATTTTGAGTGCTCCACATGGCGGCTACCTCAGCCCTGCCAATTTTCCCGACCGCATTTGCCCCGACGCGGTGACAGTACGCGATGGTTTCACGCAAGAACTAACCCGCGCGATCGATTCGCTGTATTTACTCCGCCACGGTTGTCGTCCACACGTGGTTATAAATCGTTTGGCACGCACCAAGCTCGACCCCAATCGCGACTTGCCGTTAGCCACGTGTGATAGTCCTCAAGCTTTAGCAGCATGGACAGCTTATCACACTTTTCTGGATTCAGCCAGAACCGCAGTTACTCGGCAATTTGGTAAAGGTTTGTTACTCGACATTCATGGACATGCACATGCTATTGCCCGTATTGAACTCGGTTACCAACTCACCGGCGAACAGCTACGCGAAAGCGATTCGGCCATTAATGCTCCATTCAGAGTGCAGCGAAGTGGTATTAGGAGTTTAGTTCAAATCAATCTGGCCCAATACAACCACGTAGCGTTGTTACGTGGCGAATACGCACTGGGAACCACGCTACAATCTGCCGGATACCCGTCGGTGCCTTCTCAATCAGATCCTTTTCCGTTGGCCTCAGAACCCTACTTCAGTGGGGCATACATCACCGAAAGGCACGGTAGCAGCTCAGGCGGCACCATCGACGCAGTTCAGCTTGAGCACTACATGGCGGGTATACGCGACAACGCTATTAACCGAAGTAAGTATGCCGACACCTTACGCGCCGTAACCAACCGCTTTCTAGCTACACACTATTTCGGCAATACTGCTTTTTTGACCTCCTGTTCAGCCGCCCCCAATTCCATTTCAGCAATACAGGGAAAAGCTGTTTGGTTCAAAATGTACCCCAACCCCAGTAGTTCTTTTTATATAGAGGCAGAAACCCATGGAGAGCTCCTGATTTACGATTTACAGGGAAAATGCCTATTCAAAACGCCTTTGACCGCGGGAATACAATCCGTCTCGCCCTATTTAGTAGCGGGTATTTACTACCTTAAATTGCGGTCACAGAATCAATCAACCAGTTGGGTTCGATGGCTAAACACCCAAACAACCCCTTATTAAAAAGATGATTCTGTCGCTTTCATCCTTTTTATAAGGACAATTCGGCTGTTACTGTCCTTTTTATAAGGCCATTTTGATATATTTGCATTGTGGTACGTAAAGAGGTTATACAACAGTTAATTAAGAACTTCCAAGACCGGCATCAACCGACTTTGGTAGCGCGCGAAGAGGCATTGCCATTACACACCCGCAAAGTGGTGGTAGCCAAGGGCGTGCGGCGCTCGGGTAAATCAAGTGCTATGCTTTTGGCTGTAGATTCTTTGTTGGCAGAGGGTGCTTCCATTGAGCAGGTGCTGTACCTGAACTTCGACGATGAACGTTTGCCTTTCTCTGCCGAAAGTTTCGACCTCATTCTACAGGCGTACCGCGAGCTCTATCCAAACCAGCACCTGCAGCAGGTATATGTGTTTTTAGACGAAGTTCAACAATGTGCAGGATGGGAGCAATTTGTGCGTAGACTGTACGATCAAGAAACGCAAAATGTGTTTGTCACAGGTTCTAATGCACGACTGCTGTCGTCGGAAATAGCCACCTCGCTGCGCGGTCGGACCCTGCAATTCGAATATTTCCCCCTGTCGTTTGGCGAATATTGTCACTTCAAAAAAATTGACCATAATTATGGCAGTTCGCGCCAAAACGCGCTGCTAGAGGCTACGTTCAAAAGCTATTGCCAGCAAGGAGGCTTTCCGGAACTAGCGCTTGACGAAACGCCCTACCGCGACAAAATACTGCAAGAGTACTATCATCTCATGTTGTACCGCGACATGGTGGAGCGTTACGACATACGCAACCTGCCTGCCCTGCGCTACTTCATCCGCCGCCTCATCGTCAACATTAGCAAGCCCACTTCCATACAAAAGATCTTCAACGAACTTAAATCGGCCGGACTGGCGGTAAGCAAAAACTCGCTCTACGAATGGGTGGAGCAGCTTGAGGCCATCTACCTTTTTTTGCCCTTGCCCAAATTTGAGCCGTCGATGGTGAAAGAACAGCGCAGCGAAAAGAAGTACTACCTTATCGACAATGGGCTGTTACATGCGTTGAGTCCGTCTTTGAGCGAAGGCCGAGGTATGATGCTTGAAAACGTGGTCTATTTGCAGTTGCGCCGTTCAGCCAATTTGTCGAGCCAGTTTTTCTTTTACAAAGGCAAAAAAGAATGTGATTTTGTGGTCGCACAAAACCACCATGTGGTTCAATTGGTGCAAGTATGTTGGGAAGTGTACGAGCCCGACACCCTCAAGCGCGAAATCGCTGGCTTGCTCGAGGCGGCACAAGCTACGGGCTGCAAGAACTTATGGCTAGTTACCGATCACCAAGAAGACGAAATACAGCAAAACGGGTACACCATCCGTATGATTCCTGCATGGAAATTCTGCTTGTTCACCAAGGAGAACTACTTGGTCCATTAAACACCAAAGCCGCTCTGATAGGATCAGAACGGCTTTGAATTACGGTAGCTTACGGATTAAATTCCGAAAGTCTTTTTCACAGCATCTACCATGTCGAGTTTTTCCCAAGTGAAAAGCTCCACTTCTACAGTCTTACTATCGCTTGCACGACTGCCCCAGCTGATGGTCTTTTTAACCTTCTGCGCTTCGCGGCCCATATGACCATAGGCTGCGCTTTCGCTGTAAATAGGGTTCAATAAACCCAAACGTTTGATAAGCATGCCTGGGCGCATGTCGAACAATCCGGCAATTTTTTCAGCAATTATGCTGTCGTTTAGCTTTTTGCCTTCTTGGTCTTTCACCTTTGCAGTTCCATAGGTATTTACATACAGCCCTACAGGCTCTGCAACGCCAATGGCGTAAGCTACCTGTACCAATACCTGATCGGCAACACCGGCAGCCACCAAGTTTTTAGCAATGTGTCGGGTAGCGTAGGCAGCCGAGCGGTCAACTTTCGAAGGGTCTTTACCCGAAAAAGCTCCACCACCGTGTGCTCCTTTGCCACCGTAGGTATCAACAATAATTTTACGGCCAGTTAAACCAGTGTCGCCGTGAGGACCACCAATTACAAAGTTTCCTGTTGGGTTGATATGGAACTTGATGTCTGTGGTAAACAGACGCTTAACACGTGTAGGTACCAGCTTTTTAATCCGGGGAATCAAATATTTGTGAATGTCGGCCGTGATACGGTCTTGCATCGCCTTTTGGTCGGCTTTGGCATTACCGGTTTTTACGAAGTCATCGTGCTGGGTCGAAATTACAATTGCATCGATAGCTTCAGGACGATGTTTTTCGCTGTAACGAATGGTTACCTGGCTTTTCGCATCGGGACGAAGATATTTCATCACTTTGCCTTCCTTACGGATAGTCGCCAACTCGCGAAGGAGTAAATGGCTTAGCTCCAAGGCAAGAGGCATATACGTGTCGGTCTCGTTGGTTGCATAACCAAACATCATCCCTTGGTCACCTGCGCCTTGTTCTTCGGGCTTGGACTTTTCTACACCTTGGTTAATGTCGGGCGATTGCTCGTGTATGGCCGAAATTACACCGCAGCTGTCGGCATCAAACATGTATTCCGACTTAGTATAGCCAATTTTACGAATAGTTTCGCGGGCTACTTTTTGTACGTCAACATACCCTTCGGTTTTAACCTCACCGCTCAATACGGTAAGTCCAGTAGTTACCAGGGTTTCACAAGCTACTTTCGAATTCGGGTCTTGTACCAAAAATGCATCTAAAAGAGCATCAGAAATCTGGTCAGCAACTTTGTCCGGATGTCCTTCCGAAACCGACTCAGAGGTAAAAAAATACGACATAGGTGATTGTTGTTTTTAAAAAATGAGCGCTTAACCCTTCTGACCTACTGCAACAACCTAAGGTAAAATCACTTTAGCACTTTTTTTTACGTGGTTGCAATCGGTCAAATCAGTCCACAGCGTCACAAAGAACGTGATTCACAATGAATTTACAAACACTACTACCCGTGCAATTTCGGTCATCGAAGCGCCACGTGAAAAGTCCGTACGATATTTACATTCATGCTTGATACACGGGCCTTTCATTATGATTTTCGTAATTTTCAAGCCATTATGTTTCGCGATTTTCCAATTACACACACATTTATTAGTTTGCCGAAAATTACACCGTGGAAAAAATCAAATCTCGCTGGAAGCTCATTTTCTTTTTACTAATCGTATTGGCAATAGGCGGATTGGTCGCAGCACCTACCCCTGTAGCCGACGAAAACATCGCCCTAAATGCCGCAAATATAGCCTGGATGCTTACTGCAACCGGACTTGTTTTGCTGATGACACCAGGTTTGTCGTTTTTCTACGGGGGCATGGTGAGCAAAAAGAATGTGATTAGCACCATGCTGCAAAGTTTTATTGCGCTTGGGGTAATTACCCTGCTTTGGATAGTAGTGGGCTTTAGTTTAGCATTTGGCGATAGCTTGGGTGGCTTCATAGGAGACCCTAGAACCTTTTTCTTTTTCAAAGACGTGGGCCTCAAGCCTCATCCGGCTTTCGGGGCTGGTTTACCCCTTTTACTTTTCGCACTTTTTCAGTTGAAATTTGCCATCATTACCCCAGCACTCATTACGGGTAGTTTTGCCGAAAGGGTTAAGTTCTCGGCATATTTGGTGTTCATGGTCCTTTTCAGCTTGCTTATCTATGCGCCTTTGGCGCACTGGACTTGGCATCCCGAAGGCTTACTGTTCAAAATGGGCGTGCTCGATTTTGCAGGAGGAACAGTTGTTCACATGTCGGCCGGATTTGCCTCAATTGCAGGCGCTTGGGTACTTGGACCGAGGAAAAACCATGGCGAAAGCGAAAAACACGACCCTGCTCGTATTACTTACGTGCTGCTCGGAACAGGTATGCTTTGGTTTGGTTGGTTTGGGTTTAATGCAGGCTCAGCCTTAGCTGCCGATACAGTGGCCATTCGGGCTTTTGCTACTACCAATGCTGCGTCGGCCGCGGCCATGCTGACTTGGATTTTTTTCGATGCTGTGCGTGGCATTAAAGTGTCGGCCATGGGAGCCTGCATAGGCGCGGTAGTCGGCTTGGTAGCCATCACACCCGCCGCAGGTTATGTCGATATAGGACCCAGCATATTCATAGGAGCAGTGGCGGCCATCATCAGCAACCTGGCCGTGGGCTTCAAAAACAAATCCCGCCTCGATGACACGCTCGATGTTTTTCCCTGCCACGGAGTAGGCGGAATTGTGGGGATGCTGCTCACCGCCGTATTTGCGAAAGAAGTTGGTCTTGTTTACGGCGAAACCACAACCTTTTTCAATCACCTCATAGCCCTACTCATTGTAGCAGCATTTACCTTCTTTGGAAGTTTTATCCTCTACAAAGTAACAGCTTTAATTGTGCCTCTGCGGGTAAGCAACGACGAAGAAAAATTAGGCCTCGACCTGAGCCAACATGCAGAAAAGCTTTAGTCGCGAAGGAGCGCGGCAATTTTCGCCTGAACCTTATCGGCCGATGGAAGCATTTGCTGCTCTAGTCGGTCGTTGAGCGGAATGGCTGGCAGATTGGCTGCCCCCATACATTGCACCGGGCCATCGAGCCAACGAAAACAGGCTTGTGAGATACGTGCTGCCAAAGCTTCTGCAAACGAATTCTGAAGCTGCTCTTCGGTCAATACCAGCGCCTTGCCGTGTCGTTTTACGGCTGCAAAACACAGCTCCTCATCCACTGGATTAAGCGTGCGTAAATCAATAATTTCTACAGCACCAGGGAAATGTTTTGCGGCATTCAACGCCCAATACACGCCCATTCCATAGGTGATAACCACACAACTTTCGCCTTGCTCTATTTTGTGTGGCATGGCTTCCTGAACCACACGTCCCTTGCCAAGAGGTACAATATAGTCTTCGTCCGGCTCTACCGTTTTGGCTCCCTCTGTACCGGGCACCTTACTCCAATAAAGCCCCTTATGCTCGAACATCACCACGGGGTTGGGATCATAAAAAGCGGCTTTCATCAATCCTTTCATATCGGCAGCATTGCTCGGGTACACCACCTTTATTCCGCGTATACTCAAAATGGCCGACTCGATGCAGCCGCTATGATACGGACCGCCACCGCCATAGGCTCCACACGGTACCCGAATAAGGCTTTGAACCGGAAATTGACCGTTACTCAGATAACAACTTTTGCTCAACTCCACTACCAGCTGGTTCACGCCTGTCCAGATATAATCGGCAAATTGTATCTCTACAATGGGTTTTGCCCCTACGGCCGACATACCTGCCGTAGACCCCACTAAGTAAGCCTCTTGAATGGGTGTATTAAAAACGCGGTCGTCGCCAAATTTATCTGCCAAGGTCGCCGCCTCACGAAACACGCCGCCAAGTGTGCGCCCTACATCCTGTCCGTAAAATAACGCTTCGGGGTGCTTGCGTAAAATCTCTTCCACAGCATGCAAAGCAGCATCTACCATCACCACCTTTTCGCGTCCTTGCGGGTGCCGATTTCCCACTTCTTCGGTAACAGGCGTCGGGGCAAATTCATGTAAAAACAAGCTTTCGTCGGAGGGAATTTCCGCGGCAATCGCTGCCTCAAAATCGGCTTTTACCGTGGTCTCCGCTTCATTTGCTACCCGTGTAAGTTCTTCTTCCCAGAATCCCTCTTCCAGCATGGCCTGCTTCAGCTTGTGGAGAGGGTCTTTTTTCTCGTGCTTGTCAAGATCGTCGGCACTACGGTACCACTCCTTGCGTACACCCGATGTGTGGTGGCCCAGCAAAGGCACTTCGGCATGTACCAATATTGGGGCGCGATGCTTCCGCACATAGTCGAATGCTTCTTCCATGCCTTTGTACGATTTCAGGAAATCGGTGCCGTCGAGCTGCTTGCGCTTCATTCCTTTGAAGCCCGCCGCATATTCGTAAGCATCCATCGCACGCATTTCTTTGCCAGTAGCCGAAATGCCCCAATCGTTGTCTTGTACCAAATAAACAATCGGCATCTTGTGCAAAACCGCCATCTGGAAGGCTTCAGCTACTTCTCCTTCGGTAACCGATCCGTCGCCAAACGAACAGAGAACCACGGGCGCTTCGGGTGCTTGCAAAAGGCCTTGTTTTTCTAGGTAACTTACAGCCTGCGCCATACCCGTAGCGGGAATTGCCTGCATGCCCGTGGCAGAGCTCTGATGCGGAACCAAGGGCATGCCTTCTCGTTTTACCGAAGGGTGTGAGTAATAGGTGCGCCCACCCGAAAATGGGTCGTCGGCTTTTGCAAGGAGTTGCAACATCAACTCATACGGCCGAAATCCCATGGCGAGCAAAACCGATTCGTCGCGATAATAAAGGCTTGCATAGTCCCATGGCTTTAGCAACAACCCTGTGGCCAGCTGAATAGCTTCGTGACCTTTAGAGGTGGAATGTACGTATTTGGTAATGGTGCGGTTCTCGTCGTAGATGGCAGCCATGGCACGCGCAGTGCACATGAGCTCCCATGCACGTGCCAGAAGGGCTTTTTGCATGAGGATATTTTTGCCCTGCAAAAATAGACAAAGCCTACACGAGAAACGAAGTTTTTCGGCTATATCAGCTCATTATAAAGCCAATGAGCCAAAAAATTTCAATTTTTTTAATAGGCCTTGTCGGAATAACCGCATAAGTGTATATTTTTGTCCAATTATCGGCATATGTTTTCAAAATCCTGCGAATACGGACTTCAAGCGATTCTCTTCATCGCATTACATGCGCGAGACGATCGCAAAATCGGTTTGAAAGAAATCGCCGATAGCCAAGATATCCCTGCTCACTTCTTGAGTAAAATCCTCCAAATACTCGTTAAATACAAACTTCTGCAGTCGGTTAAAGGTCCAAACGGTGGATTTACCCTCAATCGTCCACCCGAAGACATCACCCTGCTCGAAGTAGTTTCGGCTATCGATGGCTTAGACATATTCGATCGTTGCGGTATTGGTCTCAAACATTGCAGCGACGCACACCCTTGCCCAATCCACAACAAATTCAAGTTTCTACGTGAAAGCATCCGCAATACGCTGATGAAAGAAACTTTGGCCGACCTCATCTTCACCGTTGAAGAAGGCAAATCCTACGTGACCCTCAAAAACATCTGATTCCTTGGCACGCCGAAAACTCGCCCATTTTGCAGAAATGGATGGGATGCCGCATGTGTTTGCGTACCCTAAAGACAAAGCTGGAACGTGGCATGCATGGTTTGGCAATACCAATCCCATTGTACTCGAGCTGGGATGCGGTACCGGCAGGTATGCAGTTGGCTTGGGCAAATTATTTCCCAACCAAAACTTCATCGGCCTCGATATCAAAGGCTCCCGCATGTGGCATGGAGCCAAAGCTGTACAAGCTGAGGGGCTAAATAATGTGGCTTTCGTACGCACACAGCTTGAAAATATCCAAGATTATTTTGCTCCTGGAGAAGTTTCTGAAATCTGGATCACCTTCCCCGACCCTCAACCGCGCGAAAGTCGAGAGCGTAAACGACTAAGCTCCGCACGTTTCCTCGACCTGTATAAACCCTTGCTGGTAGCTCAGGGCGTGGTACATCTTAAAACCGACAACCAAGCCTTATTCGACTTTTCCGAAGATTGTTGGAAGAATTACGGTATGCACATAGAAATGGTGACGCGTGATTTATACGCAACTCCCGTAACCGAGGCCGTGCTAGAAATTCAAACCACCTACGAAGAGCGCTATCGCGCGCAAGGTTTGCCTATATGTTATATGCGGGCGAAAATGCCGCTGTAATCAAGCTTCCAGTGCATCCAGAAAATCTTGCATTTCGCCGAAATCTTTAACTCCAGGTCGTTGTTCGTTTCCGCCTCTGATGCAAAGTCCCGCAGGATTGAGTTGCTCTACGATGTCTCTGAGGGCGGGTGCATCGGCAGGGATATCGAGTAAGCAATTTGTATAGGTGCAGGCATCTTTCAGGCTCTGAAAAATTTGCCTGTTTACGCGTGTCAAGTTCCAATTGCGAAATAAATCATCGGCATACACCAGCAAATAATCTCCATCAAAATGCCGTAACGAGGTTTGATCGAGTGCCGACAACTTGATGCGCATCATGGTTTCGGCATGTATGCTCTTGGCGTAACCACCGTAGATGTCTAAACCTACCTCCACCAAATCGAGGCCATATTGGTCAATGTCTCTATTCAGATCGTCGGGCGAGATAAACCCAAAACTCCCAACTAGCCGTGGACCGCTAATCCATCCTTTGATTTCGACAAAAGTTGCAGGCTCTACATAGCGTGAATCGGACCGGTCGAATGAAAAACCAATAAATGAAGCGCCCGCAGCCGCAGCAAAACGCGCATCACTCAGATTATTAATCTCTTTGAAATACAGTTGGGTGATATACGACATCGTACGAAGGACTTTACGCATGCAATTTAAGCATTTGAGGCAATAGCTTTCGTATTTTGCAAGCATGAGTTCGTTTGATCCTCAACTGTCGCAAAAGGCCGACTTTTTTGAACAAGTTTATGCAGTAGTACGACTTATACCTCCGGGTAGAGTAACCAGCTACGGGGCAATTGCAGCATATTTAGGTGCTAAAAGCTCGTCCCGTTTGGTTGGTTACGCCATGAATGCCGCACACCAACAGCATCCGCCCGTTCCGGCACAACGGGTGGTAAACCGCATTGGCCTGCTCACGGGCAAACTTCACTTCGGACATCCAAACCGCATGCAAGAGCTGCTTGAAGCCGAAGGAATCGCCGTGGAAAACGACCAAGTTGTTGATTTTCGCCAACTTTTCTGGGATCCTTCTGTTGAGTTGGCATTATGATTTCCACCAGAACGCTTCAACAATGGCTGGAAGCTGGCGAGCACGACCAACAGGATTTTAAAGAAACCATCTCATCCTCGCTTAAAATAGCCAAAACCATCTGCTCGTTTGCAAACACCCGTGGCGGACGTATTTTGGTTGGTGTACGCGACAACAAGGCGATTAGGGGGGTGCAAGTGGATGAAGAAAAACACATGCTCGATACTGCCGCGAGCTTTTTCTGCAAACCTGAAATTGCCATTAGCTACGACACCTGCGACATTCAAGGTAAGCAGGTACTGATAGTAACGGTGCCGGTTGCTCAAAGTAAGCCGGTTTTTGCTCGCGGCGACGACCATCAATGGTGGGCCTACATTCGGGTGGCCGATAAAAGCGTACTTGCCAGCAAACTTGTGATGGACGTGCTAAAAAAAGAGACGAGCGGCGAGAATGCGCTGATTCAATTTTCGAGCAAGGAAAAAGGGCTACTGGAATACCTACAAAAAAACGAGCGTATTCAACTTAAACAGTTTTGCAAACTGGTAAACATCTCGCCTTGGCGAGCACGAAAAATTTTGGTTAACCTCATCACGGCAGGCGTAATACGCGTGCACACTACCGAAAAAGTTGAGTTTTACACCTTAAGCTGAGTTTCAAAAGTGGCTCTCGAACAAGCACAATCAACCCAGTAGTTCGTTAGCATCCATCCCAAGGGTTGGTTGTTGTTGAGCCCTTTTGTGGTTTAGAAAGCAACTCTCTAGCTGCAAAATCGGTTGACAAGCTAGGCCATAAAAAGCGTTGCTTACAGATTTTGAGGATAACTTATCTGGAAAAAAACTGCTAGAACATCCTTCAACTACATCGTAAGCGGGTAGCATACAGGCATGCACATTTTCTTTCCATTACCCTTTCGATTCCACCAATTCTACCGTGTAGTTACGCCTTCAAAAGCTTAACTTTGCCCAATTTATGAAGTCAGTGCTTCGTAAAAAAACCCATACTATGCCTAAAGACTCTTCTATTCGTTCAGTACTCATCATCGGCAGCGGCCCTATAGTTATCGGTCAAGCTTGTGAATTTGATTATTCCGGCTCCCAAGCAGCACGCTCGTTAAAAGAAGAAGGAATAGAAGTAGCGCTGATAAACAGCAATCCGGCCACAATCATGACCGATAAAGTAACGGCAGATCACGTATATCTGCTGCCGTTGACTGTGGAATCGATCGAGCAAATCCTAGAAGAACGCAAGATTGACGCCGTTTTACCGACTATGGGCGGGCAAACTGCGCTAAACCTCTGTAAAGAAGCCGATGAGCTCGGTATTTGGGCCAAGTATGATGTTCGGTTGATCGGGGTGGATATCGATGCCATTGAAAAAACTGAAAACCGTGAAGAATTCCGCAAGCTCATGCTCGAATTGGGCGTGGGGGTAGCCCCTTCACGAATTGCCAATAGCTTCCTTGAGGGCAAAGAAGCTGCCGAAGAGATTGGCTTTCCATTAGTAATACGCCCAAGCTATACCCTGGGCGGAAGCGGCGGTAGCATCGTACGCAACAAAGAAGACTTCGAAAAGCTACTTATTCGTGGCCTTGATGCCTCTCCAACCCACGAAGTGCTTATCGACAAGGCCGTACTTGGCTGGAAAGAATACGAACTGGAGCTTTTGCGCGACCAGAACGACAATGTATGCATCATTTGTACCATCGAGAACTTCGACCCGATGGGCATACATACCGGCGATTCGATTACCGTGGCCCCGGCCATGACCCTCAGCGATACCGGCTTTCAACGGATGCGCAACGAAGCCATTCGGATGATGCGTGCAATCGGAAACTTTGCAGGAGGCTGTAATGTGCAATTCGCCATGGATCCCGATACCGAAGACATCATTGCCATCGAGATAAATCCGCGGGTTTCACGCTCTTCGGCCCTCGCGTCGAAAGCCACAGGCTACCCCATCGCAAAAATCGCGGCCAAGCTGGCCATTGGGTATACACTCGACGAGCTGCCCAACCAGATTACCATGAGCAGCTCGGCATTTTTCGAGCCCACGCTCGATTACGTCATCGTAAAAATACCTAAATGGAATTTCGATAAATTCCATGGTGCCGACCGGTCGTTGGGCTTCCAAATGAAATCGGTAGGAGAGGTCATGGGCATTGGCCGAAGTTTCAATGAGGCCCTGCAAAAAGCCTGTCAAAGTCTTGAAATAAATCGCCTCGGCTTGGGGGCTGACGGCAAACAGCTTCGCAATCTCGACGAGCTGATGGCTAGCCTAGAAAAGCCGAGCTGGGATCGCCTTTTCCATATTCACGACGCCATGTCGCTGGGTGTTCCCCTCAAGTCGATTGAAAAAGCCACCCGCATTGACCGCTGGTTCTTGAATCAGATACAGCAGCTCGTTCACTTGGAGCAGGAGTTACGCCGCTACAGTTTAAGCAATGTGCCGCGGGGACTGCTCGATGAGTTGAAAAAGAATGGATTCAGCGACGCACAAATTGCTCATGTGCTCGGTGAAACGGTGAGCGAAGATGCCGTTCGAGCCCGTCGCAAAGAGCTTGGCTTAAACCGCGTTTGGAAACTTGTGGACACCTGTGCTGCGGAGTTCGAAGCACAAACGCCCTACTATTATTCCAGCTACGATGCCGAAAACGAATCGGTGGTTACCGACAAGAAAAAAGTAATCGTTCTTGGATCTGGACCCAACCGTATTGGGCAAGGAATCGAATTCGACTACAGCTGTGTACACGGATTATTGGCGGCGCGAGAATGTGGCTATGAAGCCATCATGATCAACTGCAACCCTGAGACGGTGTCGACCGACTTCAACATGGCCGACAAATTGTATTTCGAGCCTGTATTCTGGGAGCACCTAATCGACATCATTGAGCATGAAAAGCCCGAAGGCGTGATTGTACAGCTGGGTGGCCAAACCGCCTTGAAGCTCGCCGAACGCCTCGAAAATGCAGGAATCAAAATCATTGGAACCAGCTTCAACGACATGGACCTCGCCGAGGATCGGGGCCGCTTTTCGGATCTTTTGAAGACGCTTGAAATCCCTTATCCAAAATATGGCGTGGCCGAAACAGCCGAAGAAGCCATCGAAATCGCACGCCAGGTGGGTTACCCAGTTTTGGTGCGTCCAAGCTACGTTTTAGGTGGTCAAGGCATGAGCATCGTCATCAACGAAGAAGAATTGGAACACGCCGTAGTAGACCTGCTTCGGAAGATTCCAGGGAACCGTATTCTTATCGACCATTTCCTTGACCGTGCCATGGAAGCCGAAACCGATTGCATTTGCGACGGTGAGAAAGTGGAAATTATGGGCGTAATGGAGCACATCGAACCTGCAGGAATACACTCGGGCGACTCGAACTCTGTTTTACCTCCTTTCGGCCTCTCGCCATTGGTGGTTTCACTCATGGAAGAGTACACCAAGAAGCTAGCACGTGCATTAAAAATTAAAGGCTTAATGAACGTGCAGTTTGCCATTAAAAATGATGTGGTATATGTGATTGAAGCCAACCCAAGAGCCTCACGCACAGTGCCTTTCTTGGCAAAAGCCTACGATGTTCCGTTCGTGAACATTGCTACCAAAGTGATGCTTGGCGAGAAAAAATTGACCGACTTCGACATTAAAAAACGATTAGAAGGGTGGGCAATTAAAGAACCTGTCTTTTCTTTCGAGAAATTCCCGAATGTAAACAAGGAATTGGGTCCCGAAATGAAATCGACCGGTGAAGCGATCCGTTTTATCAAGGACCTGAAAGATCCGTACTTCCGCGACCTATACAAGCGGAAGTCGATGTATCTGAGTCGTTGATATGCACATACTGCTGATAGAAGACGAAAAAAGTGTCGCAGCCTTCGTGAACGAAGGACTGACCGAACTGGACTATGTGGTCACCGTGGCACACGATGGCCCCGAAGGCGAACGATTAGCCACTGAGCAAGCGTTCGACCTGGTTTTACTCGACCTCATGCTGCCCGGTAAGAGCGGAATTGACGTTTGTCAGTCGCTCCGAAACCTGCAACCGGGTTTGCCCATCCTCATGCTCACAGCGCTAGGCACTTCGGCCGATAAGCTAGCGGGATTTGACGCGGGTGCCGACGACTATTTGGTGAAGCCTTTCGAATTTTCTGAATTGGTTGCCCGAATTAAAGCCCTCACCCGTCGAGCTCAACAGCCCTTTCAGCACCAGCATCGCATGTTGAGAGTTGGCCCATTAGAGCTCGATCTCGATAAAAAAGTAGCCATACGCGACGGGCGAAGCATTACGTTAACAGCCAAGGAATTCGCCCTGCTCGAATACCTGATGGTACATCAAGGAAAAGTGCTTTCCCGCGCGCAAATTGCTGCCGATGTGTGGGACATTCACTTCGACACGGGTACCAACGTGGTTGACGTTTATGTGAATTTTGTTCGAAAGAAGATTGATAAAGATTTTGACAAAAAGCTGCTCCATACCCAAATAGGATTGGGGTATATGATGGACGCCTAAGATGCAAATCAGGGCCCGGCTTACCTTACTTTTCGTGCTCATCGTAGCGCTGATCCAGCTCATCGCCTCATTGGCCATTTACTGGAATGCTGCGCAATATCGTGAGCGAACCTTCTTCGAGAAGATGAAAGCCAGCGGCATCAGCAAGGCGCTTTTTTACATGGAGGTTTCGGGGAGTGACTCTACGCGGTTACGCTCGCTCGAAGAGCTGTCGAGCACCTTCCTCCCTCGGGAAGAAATGCTGATTTATAATTATAAAAATGAGCTGCTCTATGCTTCCGACCCACGACGCCGCATAAAAGTGAGTGCCGAGATGCTGGATGGTGTTCGGCTAAACGGTGAGATTCGCTTTACACAAGAAGAATATGAATTGGCCGGCTTCATGTTTACCGACCGCTTTAACCGTCTGGTAGTAATCAGCGGAGGTATTGATCAACTGGGATGGGATAACCTCAACTATTTAAAGCGTTTGCTCATGGTAGTTTATGCTTTGAGCATAGGTGTTATTTCACTTCTCGCATGGCTATACAGTGGTGCTGCACTTAAGCCAATACAAGAAATCATGAAGCAAGCCGACCGTTTGCAGCTTAGCCACATGAAAGAGCGATTACCCGAATCGGGTAGTAAAGATGAAATCGCTCAATTGACCGCTACAATAAATCGAATGTTCGATCGAATTGAAGCATCATTTGCAATGCAAAAGCAATTTGTTGCCAATGCCTCTCACGAATTGCGAACGCCGCTCACCGCCATTCGGGGCCAGCTGGAGGTTTTACTCATGAAGAGTAGAACTCCAGAAGTATATGCCGAAAAGTTGCAGCAGGTGCTCGACGATATGAAAAAACTAACGGGTATTGCCAATCAGTTATTGATGATTGCGCAGGCCGAAAGCCAACAAAGTCGGGAACAATTTCATCCGTTACGAATAGATGAGCTGCTATTTGGTCTTCAGTCGCGCTTACAAATGTGGTACCCAAATGCCCGAATTCACATTTTGTTTACCGATGAGCTTTCGAGCACCGATGATCTGCTGGTAAAAGCACACGAAGAGTTATTGAGTGCTGCATTTTTTAATCTTATGGAGAACGGATTAAAATACAGTGCTAAAAAGGAGCTTCGAATTCAATTGTTAAAGAACAAAAACTTGTTGGAGTTGCGTTTTGAAGACGAGGGCATTGGCATTCCCGCCGAGGAGATTGATCGGATCTTTCAACCTTTCTTCCGCTCTTCGAATGCAGGTGAAAAAACGGGAAGTGGATTGGGGCTTTCCTTAGTGGAGCGCATAATTGCGCTACATTCAGGGCAAATTCGTGTCCGATCAGTAGTAGGAAAAGGAAGCACCTTTACCGTCCTATTGCCGAACTGATTTAATATTATTTTAATTGATCCTTTGCGTATAACGTGGATAAGTTGTTAATCTTTGTAGCACTCGAATAATGCTTAATATCAAAAAATCGACCGCAGCCAGCGTTTTAATCGCTGGAACAATCTTCACCGCCATTGCTGGGGGATTGGGTGGGTTCTATTTGCTTTTGAACCGGGAATATTTGCGGCAGTCGCTGAACAAAGAGAAGCTCGCCAACGAGCGACTATTGAACGAAAAACTGGTTGCCGAGAAAAATCTGGAATACACCAGCAAGGAGCTGAAGCAGTTAAAGCAGTCAAACCAACAGCTTACAACTCATCTTGGGAATAGCGTATCGGAAAGTGATTTTAAATCGAGCCTCATTCGCGATTTAGGCACCAACCAAAAAGAAATTCAGGCAATCCGGAACAGCATCAATAAAATCGATGCAGAGTCGGATTTGAGCGACCAAAAAATCGCCAAACTGACCAAATCGCTTGACCAACTTATTGCCAAGAACCAGCAGCTCACCAAACAAATTCAACAGCTGGCTCAAGAAAGCAATCATAAGAATATCAGTGATGTAGTCACCATACACAAAGGAATAGGTCGTTCGTTCAGGATTGAAGCCTTGCGCGGACGAGCAGCCAGCCTCACTACTAAGGCCAAAAAGACCGACAAAATTGTGGTGAGTTTCGAACCAACCGACCGTCATGAATTCATGAAAATCAAAAAAGATGTTTTTTATGTAATCATGTCGGATCAAAGCGGCGCCATCTATAATCTGCTGCAAAGCCAGAAGCAAACCATCCAGCTCGACGGTAATCCGGTCGATATCATGCCTTCTTTTGAAATTCGCCCACAAGATTCAGAGCAAGTCAATCGGATTTCACTAACGCTTGAAAATCTCGATGGATTAGAGCCTGGAGTGTATCTATTCGACGTTTATACGAACAATGCTTACGTGGGCAATGCACAGATTAGGCTGAACTAAGCCTATCTTTGACGCATGTTGAAGTTTATCCTTGTATTTATTCTGGTAGTGCTTCTGCTTAGGCTGCTGCTACGAATGTTTTTACCCGTTATTGTTCGTCAGGTTTTCACGCAAATGCAACAAGGCCGCCCAGAGCCGCCAAGCCGGCCCGAGGGCAGCGTTTTTGTAGAAACCAACACCGTCAAAAAAGGAAGATCCAGCCGTTCGTCTGATGACGGCGATTATGTTGATTATGAGGAAGTAAAATAATCCCCTCTTTTCTTAGTAGTTTAACGCCTCCATTAACCTCTTATGAAGATAAATTTCAAGCAGTTGTTGCCCCACCTGGCGGCCATTCTTGCATTCCTGATTCTCGTTTTTGTATACAATTCTCCTCTTCTCGAAGGGAAGCGGATGCGTATGGAAGACATGACCCAAGTAAACGGGATGTCCAAAGAACTACAGGATTTTCATGAAAAAACGGGGGAAATTTCACTTTGGACCAACAGTTTGTTTGGTGGTATGCCCGCCTACCAAATCTATATGCAAACCCCTCAGGTGTGGGTACAATATCCGCACAACCTTTTGGCCTACGGACTGCCCCAACCTGCATCGCTCATGCTGCTCTACTTATTGGGGGGCTATTTTCTTTTTGCAGTACTCGGCTTTCGCCCGCTTTTATCCGTTTTTGGCGCTATCGCTTTCGCGTTTTCGAGCTATAACCTCATCATCCTCGATGCCGGTCACCTGACCAAAGCCATGGCCATAGGTTATATGCCCGTGGTTTTAGCCGGCCTCATTAAATTATACAAGAAGCCCGGTTTAACCGGCTTGTCCATTCTGAGTATAGGTCTCGCCCTTCAGGTGCATGCCTATCACTATCAAGTAACCTATTACCTGGCCATCATGGTCGTGCTTTATGTGGTTTTCAAAGCTGTAGAAGCAGCACGCCAGAAAACCATGCCTGCATTTTTAAAATCCTCGTTCTTGGCCCTTTTTGCCGCAATTATTTCCATTGCCGCAAACTTTACAAGCTTTTACGTGACTTACGAGTACACCAAAGAAACACTGCGCAATGGCTCAACGCTTACAAAGGGTGCAACAGGAGAGTCGAATGGCGGTGGGCTCGATCGGGAATATGCATTGCGTTGGAGCTATGGAATTGGTGAAACTGGCACCTTAATTATTCCCAACTTCTATGGTGGTGCCTCCGTTAGCCCCATTGGCGAAAAATCAGAAACCTTCGAGGTGCTTACGCGTGGTGGAGTGCCCCGTAACCAAGCGAAACAGTTCGTAGAGGCAGCTCCTACCTATTTTGGCGACCAGCCATCCACGGCCGGGCCAACTTATTTCGGAGCCAGTATCGTGTTTTTGTTTGTTTTAGCACTATTGGTCGTTGATGGCACCGCAAAATGGTGGCTTTTGAGCGCTGCCATCATGTCGTTTGCACTCATGTGGGGACGTAATTTTAGTGTGCTTACCGACTTCTTCTTCGACTACATGCCCATGTACAATAAATTCAGGGCTGTTTCTATTGCACAGGTCACCGCATCATTGGCATTTCCATTTCTTGCGGTCATCCTTATTCAGCGGCTCTTGGATGGTAAAATCGAAAAACAGCGTTTAGAAAAGAATTTGAAAATTGCCGCTGGCGTGGTGGGTGGTTTTTGTTTGTTATTTGTGTTGGCTCCCGGTGCGTTTTTCAGCTTCGATTCTCCCGCCGACCCAAGCTTCAATAATTTCCCGGGCCTTGTAGATGCATTAAAGGCCGACAGGGCTGCCATGTTACGCAGCGACGCCATCAAATCGTTGATACTAGTCCTGATTGCCGCTGCTGCTATCTGGTTTTGGATGAAAGATCGTTTGAAGCCTCAACAACTTATCTGGGTTTTACTCATCAGCACTGCCTTCGACCTCTGGCTTACCGATAAAAGATACGTGAATAGCGACGACTTCGTTAACAAGCGCCAAGCCGAGCAGCCCTTTGAAGCAACCGCTGCTGATTTACAAATTTTGCAAGACACCACCCTGTACTACCGGGTATTTGATCTGGGCAATCGGAACCCGTTCAACGAAAACCGTGCTTCCTATTTCCACAAATCTGTTGGTGGTTACCATGCCGCTAAACTCGCACGATTCGAAGACTTGAAAAACACCTTGCTGCAGAATGGTGAGCCCAACATGAATGTGCTCAACATGCTCAATACACGCTGGTTCATCCTTCCAGCCGAAAGTGGGCCTCAAGCACAGATGAATCCAACCGCCTTTGGCAACGCTTGGTTTGCCAACGACCTTATTCGCGTTAAAAATGCCGACGAAGCCATCGACACACTTGATGGGGCAGACCTTAGGCGCTATGCAATTGTAGAAGACGATATGTCGGCGGCATTAGAAGGCTTTACTCCTGGAACAGCCGATAGCGCAACCTATATCGTGCTCACCGAATACGCACCCAATAAACTCACCTATAAAAGCAACAGCCCAACCGAACAGCTGGCCGTATTTAGTGAAATTTACTACGATAAGGGCTGGAAAGCTACGATTGACGGTCAAGAAGCGCCACACTTCCGCGCCGACTTTTTACTGCGCGCCATGCGCGTGCCTGCTGGCGAACATACCATCACCTTTAGTTTCGAACCTAACAGTTACCAGCTAGGCGAAACCGTTTCGATGGCAAGTTCCGCAGTTTTAGCATTGCTCTTGTTAGGGGCAATACTTCAGGGTATTCGTAAAAAGAAGGAAGACGTTAGCGCCGCTTAAAAGGATAACGCAAAACAATGAAAAGGTGATTTACTAGATTTTTCATTGTTCCATAATGCCTGGAAAGAATGCTGTAACGCTCTTTCCAGGCTTTTTTTCTTTGTGCCGATGATACACCGTCGATTAAAAACCGACAGACTACCCCTGCAGTATTGAGGGTGCTTTCGCACTGCTGCAACGACCGAATCATCCAGTCGATATCGGCACATATGCGATACTGCAAATCGTATTGTACAGCCTTTTCTCTGCGGATGATAAATGCTTGATGGCACACACTCATGCCCCATTGCAAACTTTTCCAAGTCAGTGTGCTGGGAGGCAGCGGCTCCCGCAAACCCAACGCTTGTCCATCCAGGTCGGTCAGCATGGCATGACCGTAATACACATCGGCTGCAGGTAAACTAAAAATTTCGGACAATACATGCCCATCGGCAAGCTCATCTCCCGCATTCAAAAAAAGAACATAATCACCTGTCGCCAGGGCCAAGCCCTTGTTCATGGCATCGTAAATGCCTTTATCTGGCTCAGAAATCCACCGCGCAACGATACTCCCGGCGTTTAGAATGCATGCTATCGTTTGGTCGCTGGAGGCACCATCAACCAGTATATACTCGATGTGTGGATAGTCCTGCTCTGCAACTGAATCTATGGTTCGTTGGAGCACAGCAGCTGCATTCCAACAAACGGTGATAATCGAGATCTTCGGACTTTGCGTCATTTACCTGTTGAGTGCAAAAAATATTAGGTGTTCGTATATCGTGCAAGAAAATCGGCATAGGCTAAGGAAATTCCTGCTTCAAGCGTAATTTTTGGGGTATAGCCCAACGCCATTAGTTTAGAAGAATCCATCAATTTGCGCGGAGTGCCGTCGGGCTTTTCGGTATTAAAAACAAGCTGTCCGTTGTAGCCAATCACGCTTCCGACCGTTTCTGCCAGCTCCCGAATACTCAAGTCGCTGCCATAACCGGCATTCAAAAAGCCATAATCGTTGTATTTATCCATTACCACCAAACAAGCCTCGGCCATATCATCCACATACAAAAATTCACGCAGAGGTTTACCGCTGCCCCAAATTTCAACGGTTGACTGCTTTTGCTGTTTTGCCTCATGAAACTTCCGGATGAGCGCCGGCAGAACATGACTGTTGGCCAGATCATAATTGTCGTTTGGGCCATACAAATTGGTAGGCATTATGCTCGTGAAATTACACCCGTACTGACTGCGATACGCATCGCACATCTTAATACCGGCTATTTTAGCGATGGCATACGGCTCATTGGTTGGTTCTAGTAAACCTGTGAGTAGCGACTCTTCTTGCAGCGGCTGCGGAGCGAGTTTTGGGTAGATGCAGCTTGATCCAAGGAACAAAAGTTTTTTCACGCCGTGCACATAACTTTGATGAATCACATTGTTCTGAATCATCAAATTATCGTATAAAAACTCTCCACGATAAACATTATTTGCGTGTATGCCACCAACTTTAGCTGCCGCTAAAAACACGTAATCAGGCTTTTCGGCCTCAAAAAACTGTGAAACCGCCTCCTGGTTTCTTAGGTCGAGTTCTTTACTCGACCTCAAAACAAAATTATTGTAACCACGCTTCTTCAGGGCACGAAGAATTGCACTCCCAACCATTCCATTGTGGCCGGCTATATAAATCCGAGCATTAATCTCCATAGACGCCTCTTCTATTCGTGTTGCGACAAAACTTCATATCCACCCTCGGCCAGAAACTTCTGCTTCTTCATCAGTTTTACATCGCTGTCCATCATGTCGTGCACAAGCTCTTGAAGGGAGAATTTGGGCGTCCATCCCAATTTTGTGTTCGCCTTGGTTGCGTCACCAATGAGTAGATCTACCTCGGTGGGCCTGAAGTACCTAGGATCAACGGCAACTACCTCATCGCCAGGCTTGAGTGTACAACTAATATCTTTCGATGCTTGAACCGCTGCATTTATTGCCTTTACCACGCCTCTTTCCTCCACGCCCACTCCTGTAAACGTAAGCTCAACGCCTACTTCGGCAAATGCCATTTTTACGAAATCACGCACATAGGTGGTTTTGCCGGTAGCAATGACAAAATCCTCCGCCTCATTCTGCTGCAAAATCCGCCACATGGCTTCTACATAATCTTTTGCATGACCCCAGTCGCGTTGTGCATCGAGGTTGCCGAGATAAAGTTTGTCTTGCATTCCTAAGACAATTTTAGCAGCAGCACGCGTAATCTTACGCGTTACAAAGGTCTCACCACGCAAAGGCGATTCGTGGTTAAACAAAATACCATTGCAGGCAAACATGCCGTAGGCTTCTCTGTAGTTTACAGTAATCCAATAGCCATAGAGCTTTGCCACACCGTAAGGCGACCGCGGATAAAATGGTGTGGTTTCCTTTTGAGGCACTTCTTGAACCAGTCCATATAACTCAGAGGTTGATGCCTGGTAAATGCGTGTTTTATGTGTCAAACCGCAAATTCTCACGGCTTCCAATATGCGCAGGGTTCCTAAAGCATCGGCATTCGCTGTGTACTCGGGGGTTTCGAAACTTACCTGAACATGACTCATGGCGGCGAGGTTGTAGATCTCGTCGGGTTGGGTTTCTTGAATAATACGGATGAGGTTGGTGCTATCGGTTAGATCGCCGTAGTGCAGCTTCAACCGAACCCCCTTTTCGTGTGGGTCTTGGTACAGATGGTCAATCCGGTCGGTATTAAACAAAGACGCACGGCGCTTTATTCCGTGAACCATATAGCCTTTTTCAAGCAATAATTCGGCGAGATAGGCGCCGTCCTGACCGGTGATGCCGGTGATGAGTGCTACTTTCATGTTTCAGCCGCTTGGCAAAACACAAAAATACGATTTTCGAGGCACTTAATCTTTCAGATATACCCGTTTCACCCGTTGCGACACATCGGTCAAAATTTCATAGGGAATTGTACCCAAGGCTGCGGCAAGTTTTTCGATGGGATGCTCCTTGCCAAATACTATAACCTCATCGCCTTCGCGGCAGTTTATCCCCGTTACATTAACCATTAACATATCCATACAAACGTTGCCGATGGTTGGTGCCTCCTGTCCGTTAATGAGCACGGTGAGCTTACCATTTCCTGCTGCGCGCCCGATGCCGTCGGCATACCCAAGGGGTAGTGTGGCGATCACGATGTCGTGCTCTGTTTTACCATTGCGGTTGTAGCCAACCGTTTCGCCCGCTTTTACCGTTTTTAATTGAGAGATTACCGTTTTTAGCGTTCCTACAACTTGTAAGCGTTGCTGAAAGCGTTGAGCGCTATCAAAACCATATAAGCCTATGCCCAAGCGTACCATATCGAACTGCGCTTCGGGATAATTCACTATTCCCGCTGTATTAAGAATGTGTGTGAGCGGCCTGTAACCCAAACGTTGTGCTAATTTCTCGCAAGCGCGTTTGAATGAGGCGATTTGTTCTAAAGTAAAGGTTTTGTGTTCGGGTGCATCACTTGCAACCAAATGAGAATATACCGAAGCAACTTTTACTTGAAGCTTATTTTCTAGGCGACGCGCTAATTCGTCGACCTCACTCAATTCAAAACCCAGGCGTTTCATGCCCGTGTCGATATTCACATGTATCGGAAGCGCCTTTTGTTCTGTGGCGGTTAAATAAGCAATGAGCTCGTCGAGAAGGCGAAAGCTATAAACCTCGGGTTCGAGTTGATACTGTACCAGCTTTTCTAGCCCAGTAGGCTCAACATTCATGACCATAATCGGCAGTGTAACCCCAGCCTCCCGCAAGGCAACGCCTTCATCGGCATAAGCTACCGCAAGGTAATCGGCACGATGGTGTTCTAAAAGACTGGCCACTTCAAACGTTCCGCTACCGTACGAAAATGCCTTTACCATCACCATCATACGGGTACCGGCCTTTAGCTTACTCCGGTAAAACTGGTAATTGTGCAGCATGGCATCGAGATCGATTTCCAAAACGGTTTGGTGCTGCTTCAAGGCTAACCCTCGCTCGATTTGTTCGAAACCAAACCGTCGAGCGCCCTTCAAAAGAATAGCATCGTTTGCAAATCCAATTCGTGCAATCTCGGCAGTTGCTTGAGCCGTGCGCTCATAAAAGGATGTTTCAAAGCCGGAAAAAAGCTTTTTGTTTTTTGTCAACTCCGGACCTACGCCAATAAACCGATTTACCCCATGTTCTTTGAGCATCCCCGCAACCTTCCTATGCAACTGTAATACGTCAACTCCCAATTGGTCGAAATCGGAAAGTATTACCGTTTTACGCTTGTGGTGCGTTAACCGATCAAGATAGTCCAACGAAATTTCGAGCGAATCTAGATCGAGGCTGTAAGCGTCATTGATGAGTGTACTTCCGTTTATTGCGGCTTTCATCTCCATACGCATTCGCATGCGTGGTAGATGCTCAAATCGGGACGCTATTTCTGTGGGATGATGACCATTTTCAACCAACCAAACCCAACAGTGCAAAGCGTTTTCAACACTGGCCTTGTCGGAAAAAGGAAGAATAAAACTGCCTGTCGCCTTTCCCGTGATGTGCAACCGTAGTCTTTCCCCCGGTAACTCTTCTGAAGCTACTTGATACTGTGCCTTAGCCGCCTGCATCGACCAGCGTATGAGCTCTAATTCAGGATGGACTTTTACAAAAGCATCTGTCTCGTCGACCAACTCCTGTTGGTCGGCACTCTGAATAAGTTTTTTACTTCCAGCAAATAGCTGCAGTTTTTCGTTGATTTTGGCTTTCCTGCTGGGGAAATTTTCTCCATGTGCCTCACCAATATTGGTGAATATACCTTGACGAGGTAAAATAATCGCAGCGAGTGGCGCCATTTCGCCAGGTTGAGAAATGCCTGCCTCGAAGATCCCCAGAGTATCGCCCGGCTGAAGCTCCCAAACCGAAAGCGGAACACCTAGCTGACTATTGTAACTCTTTGGGCTTTTACAAATGCGCTCGTTAGGGCCTGCCAATTGAGCTAACCAGTCTTTGACAATAGTTTTCCCATTACTACCCGTAATGCCCACAACGGGTAGGTCAAACTGCTTGCGATGATAGGTTGCCAATGTTTGCAAGGCCTTAAGCGTATCCTCAACCGCCACAAAACTCGCCTCACTTAGACGCTTATCGGGAAAATAATTGCGTGGAACCACAAACGTCCGCACGCCCTTTACATAGGCATCTTCAACATACTTTAAGCCGTCGTTCACCTCGCTCTTTAAGGCAAAAAAAACCGTTCTGTCGGGCTCGGTGAGTTTGCGGCTGTCGAAGGCCAATACCGAAACGTCGTTCGACAGGCCTTCCTGCAAAATACGGCCACCACAGGCCACACTCAATTGACGTAAAGAGAATTTAGGATGCATTTTGAGGGCTTCGCGCCAGCGACTTCAGGGTTGGAATCATAATCAATCCACAAACGATGATAAAAATACCGAAAATCAAGTAGCCAAACCGGATGTTGTTCGATAGATGAAACCAGGGCAAGGCAAAAAGAGCTATAAACAACGATCTTATGGCCGTATCGGCCATTTTCAAAAAACTCAACATCCGACCGATCATGGCATTGGGCACTTGGGTGAACAAATAACTAACTCGAAGTATACGAACGCCTGTGTTTGCATACCCGTACAACAAAGAAAACCCATAGAGATAGGCTACACTACGGCTCCAAACGCATCCCAGATAAACCAACCCGATAAAAACGAATAAAAAGCTAACCGCAGCAGGTGGGTGCCACCGGCGAAACAAACGATGAGTAACAACTCCCGAAAGTAGCGCGCCGATGGCAAACCAAACGCTCGCAGAAGCATATACATCGGCTGAACTACCCAAGTGCGTTCGAACGTACTCCGGTAAAAGGATTTTGTCTTCCACAGTTACACTGATAAAAACCCCATAGCTTAAAATCCCAAAAAGAAGTAACATCGGTCGGGTACGTAGATAGGCAAAGCCGGAGCGTATCCGCGCCCAGGCACTGCCTTCTTCTATCTCCCGTATGGTTTGTGGTACATACCTGATGAGGCTAACACACAAAAGCGCAACGAAGTAGGTGATGCCGTCGAGAAAAAAAATGTCACTCAACGACCACGCCTCCAGGGTAAATGGCATCTCCAACCGAAAACCCATCACATTTACCGGCTCACCGTTGGCATTCCCCTTGAGCAAAATAGCCGCAAGTGCCCCCGACAATACAGAGGTTGCCTGCCCCTGTATTTCCATATAACTCACAATTTTACTGTATCGCGTTTTGTCGGTAATTTCTTGCGCAAACGCATACAAGGTGGGGTAATGCAGGTTAAAGTTTAACACCGTAATGGCAAGAACTACCAATGCGGGAAGGAACTGCTCAACTCCCGAAACACTACTCCAATAGGCCATGCTCGTTATCAAAACCCCCGAAATCACACAAAGAGCTTGAAAAAGACGCTGTCGGTTATAACGATCTATTAACGCTCCGGCATAAATCACCCAAAGCATGCTGATGAGCGTGAGGATACCATAAAATAAACTAAACACCCCGGGCTTACGAACGATATCGATGAAATACCAAGGAATGGCAATAAGACTTATGCCTTGCGCCGCCCCAGAAATTGTGTTAGCTGCAAACAACCAGAAGAGTGCTTGTTTATTCTCGAAGCGGCCGGTATTTTTCACGACTCGAATTTACAACCGATGAAGCGCCTTGACACCGAATTGCCAGAAGAAATCCGTTGGCTCGAACAACTTAAGCGCTACTGTGCCTATCAGGAACGCTGCCATGCGGAGGTGATCGCAAAAATGGAACAACTCAAAGTGCCGTATACCCAGCACGACGAGCTCATTGCGGCGCTTATTTCTGAGAATTATTTGAACGAGGAACGTTTTGCCAAGCTGTATGCGGTTAGCAAGCTTCGCCAAAAATCGTGGGGGCTGAGAAGAATTAAAATGGGGCTCAAAGAACGCGATGTCTCTTCCTATTGTATTGAAATTGCCCTGAACAGCATCGATCAAAACGAATATGCCGAAATACTGAGGCATTCTGCCACAAAAAAGTCCGACTCAATACTTGAGCCGGACCCGTGGTTAAAACAACAAAAATTATCTGACTATTTAATTCGAAAAGGCTTCGAGCCAGAACGTGTTTGGACACTAGTTAAAGCGTTGGTTCCGGTGGACTAAGCTTCCATCTGAAACCCACGTATACCATTCGTTCAATAGCCGGACCCCAAACTAACGACGCATCAAAGTATGGCGAGTACGGGTCTTGTGCAGAATTCACCAAAACGCGTTGGCGGAAATCACCGAGATTTTCGATGCCCAAATACACATCCCACGACTTAAGTGTTTTGGTTATTTGCACATTCATGACCACAAAGGCCGGCGATTGCTCGGGAAAACGAAACGCCTCTGGATTCGTGTTTGTGCTCGGAAGTCGTTTCGATGAAAATGCCTGCACCGTATAATCAAAGGCCCATTTGTTTCTGGTTTTATAAGCAACATTGGCAAAAATGCGATGCGGTGCAACCAGGGGTCGGCTTAACCATCCAGCTCGGTAATCTGTGCGCACATCGAGCCATCGGTAAGCCAACTTAACATCCAAACGGCGCTTCGGTTGATATTGAACTTCGATTTGCGCACTAGTGCTGTAGCTTTTCCCTTCGAGATTGTAAAACCACAATTGTTGGGGCGACAAATCGTAATCGGCCACCACCTGGTCGGTAAAGCGTGTATGATAAAGATCAAACAAAATCTGCCCATCACGCCGAGCCAGACGAAAACTGTGTGTAACGTTCACGCCAAAATTTTGTGCCCGTTCAGGCCTTAACCCATAAGCACCATTCCCTCCACCATCAATCTGAATACTCCGGCTACTTACCAAACCACCCAGGTTTTCCATAAGAACGTTCGCCACCCGCCAACCACTGCCTGCCGATGCCCGAAGCGTAGTGTTTTCAGTTAAATCGTAACGGGCGTGAATGCGCGGAGTAAACGCTCCGCCATACAAATTGTGTTGGTCGTAACGAATTCCACCTATAATGTTCCAGCGCAATCGCTGAAAACTCAGCTCATAAAAAGCGCCTGGTACTACCTCCCGTCGACCAAAATCTCGTCCTTGGTATACTTCGTTATAATCGTCGTAAACTAAACTTATCCCAGTACGGTATTTCCAATCCGTAGTACCAAGTATATCTTGATAAATAAGGTTGATATATCCACTTTTTTGGTTCCCCAAATAGTTGTTCAGGCCAAAAAAACCAGTACTCCGATAGTCGGTCCATTTCAGTTGTAAGCCAATGCTCCGATAACGCATGGCTGGAAACAGATAGCCTAATTTGCCATCGGCAGTAATTCGCTGGACGTTCATTCGGGTGCCAAAGGGAGAAGACGTATTTCTGTCATTTTGGGCAAGATCGAAAGCAGTTTGACCGCCCGTTCGGTTGTCACCTAACGCTTGCACATTCAATTGTGCGACTATACCCTGCTGGTTATCGTATTTCCAACGATTGGCTACGTTCCATTGGCCTCCTGTGGGAATATCTAAAAAACCGTCGCCATTCACATCGTTTTTTAATCCCGTGTAGTTGCCATGAAGAAGAACCGCCGTTGTTGTATGCTTTCCGGTTTTATGACGGCTATACCAATTGCCTTCACTCCTTCCCATCTGATTGTAGTACCCGTTTGCGAATACATGATCACCTGTATCTGGTTTTTTGTAGGCAACATCTATTTGTCCGCTGATGCTCTCGAAACCGTTCACCACCGAGCCGATACCCTTAATCAATTGGATGCTTTCAATCCAGCTGCCGGGTACAAAGCCTAATCCATAATAGCCCCCCAATCCACGAACGTCGGGAAGATTCTCTCGCTGAATTTGAACATATCCTCCAGCCAATCCCAACATTTGCAATTGCTTCACTCCGGTAACCGCGTCCGTATAACTCACATCAACTGCAGGATTCGTTTCAAAACTTTCCGACAGATTACAACAAGCCGCTTTGAACAACTCCTGCTCCGTCATCAGTTGTGTTTTTATTGTACTGATGGATGAAATGTATGTAGAGGCCCGGTCACCACTTATCTCAACCACCGACAATCTGCGTGCATTTTTCAGAATCACCTTAAGCTCTTGAGGCTTGTTGATTAAGATGGTGTCGTTTTGGTAGCCAATGTAACTTACAACAAGTTTTGCAGGTGCGCTTTCAATAGCTAAACTGAAGTAGCCTCGAACATCGGTAGTGGTACCCGTAGTGGTGCCAAGCCAGTATACGTTGGCCGCAGCCAAGGGTTTCACCTTTCCCTTATCGTCTTCTTCGAGCACGAAACCCGTAAGCATACTTTGCCCAGAGGCACTCAAAGTGCACAACATTGCCCCCAGCAAGAGTGCCGGTAGCATTTTAAACCCAGCCACGGCTTAATCGTTATGGGTGTTCGGGTTCTCTCGATACAAACAACAGCCTGGAAGTTTGGAATAAACCGTTGTTTCGGCTTTAACCTTTGGCGTATCGTGACCAACTGCAGCAATTTTTTTGTGCAGCTCTTCCTCCGTAATTATTCGAGGATTGTACTTAATGAGGATTTCCTTAGTTACTCTGTCCCAATCCGCGAAATTAACGCCTTTTACATCGAGGGCAGTTTCAATGCGTTTCTCACACATGCCGCAATTACCCGAAACGGTAAAGCGAATCTCAGCTTTTTTAGGCGGCTTTTGCGCGTTTGCCGTGCTAGTCAATACTAGTGAAATCAGCATCAGAATGCCGATATATAAATTTTTTGAAGTTTGAATTTTCATGTTTTGTCTTTTTAGAATTTGAAGTAGGGCTGCAATTATTCCAATCCTAAATTCTAAAAGTCATGTTCTTCAAATAAATGCCCCCTTGAGGCGGGGCACGATCACTTAAACCTGCAAATACGCACGTATACTTTTTTTCAAACTGTACCGCTATCGTTTGTAATTCGTAAAGAGGAACCAAAACGGCTGCAAAAATATCGGCTTGAGAAAAGTAATGTGTGGATTGCGTGTCTATCAGCTGCTTCTCCGACCGACAACAGTCGCTATCCGCTTCAGGAGATGGACACAGGCAACTGTTCTTTTCTTGTACCGCAAAACTTACTGCCTTCACACGACCTAAGCAATAATGTAGCTGTACCACTATGCCTGTGGAGGCAAGCAGGTAGGCAAAGATCAATGCTGGTATGATGAAAGTACGCAACTTATGCATGCTACAAAGTACGTACTTTTTAAGTAATTGTGCCACAATCAGCTACTTCTCGTATTTTCGAAACAAAATATCAAACATGAAACGAACCCTACTCTTGGTATTGCTTATTTCATCATGCAATATTGGTAAAGCTCAAATTTTTCAGCTGGGTCTGCGTTTTGGAGCACAATCGGCAAATATAAATGCGAAAGAGGCCTCCAATTCAAACCTTCAAACCATAGCTCAATCTGATGCGAGATTTGGTTTTCATGCGGGATTATATTCTCGTATAATGGTGCTTGGATTTTATGTTCAACCCGAAGTATTATTTGTTTCCAATTCATCCGATATGGTGATCCCCGGCGTGAGCACCAATACCGTTGCTCAACTCAATTACAACCGTCTCGACGTTCCTGTGCTTATTGGCAAACGCTTTTTCGGAATTGTACGGGCAAATGCTGGCCCAGTATTTACACAATACCTCAAGGCTGATGTTAGAAATGGAGGCATTACCGAAGACATTATCAATCAATACAAATCAAGCACAGTAGGGTATCAAATTGGGGTGGGGGCTGATGTATGGAAACTGCGCCTCGATTTGAAGTATGAAGGAGGCTTTGGAGCAGTTGTCAATAATTTATCTATCCAAGGACAATCGTTCAACACCGATTTAAGACCTCGTCAGTGGGTCATGTCGGTAGGGTGGCGATTGCTGTAAGCTGAATCTTCTTTATTTCCTAAGACCCGTTACTTTTGCGCGATGAATAAAAACGTGCTGGTACACGGGTCGTTGTTTTTAACAGCTCTACTTTATGGCGGCTCCTACACCATAGCAAAAAATTTGATGCCCGATTGGATAGGCCCTTACGGTTTTATTCTTCTTCGTGTCTGGATTGCAACGGCCTTTTTTTGGTTCATCGATCCGCTCGTTAATCGTAATCGACAGCTGCCGAGTCGAAAAGACCTATTGCTGATGGTGGCTTGTGCGTTTTTTGGGGTAGCCGGGAATATGTTGCTTTTTTTCAAGGGCTTATCCATAAGTTCTCCTATCAATGCTTCGGTCATCATGATAACGTCTCCCATTTTTATACTGGTCGTAGCATCGTTTTATCGATCCGAAAAAATAGGCTGGAAAAAACTCCTCGGTATTAGCTTGGGTACCATTGGGGCCGTTTTGTTAATGTTAGGCACAAGCACATCGCACTCAGCTGGTATAGCCAACAGCCCTTGGGGCAACCTGATGGTATTGATAAATGCGCTGTTTTTTGCAACATATTTGGTACTTGTACGGCCATTAATGTCGAGATATGCAACATTTACTGTGATTAAATGGATATTTCTATTTGGTTGCCTCATGGTGCTGCCTTTTGGTGCAGCAGAGGCCCTTGCTGTATCTTGGACTTCATTTGGCGTTAAACAGTGGCTAGAGTTTTTATACATCATCCTGGGAATTAGTATCGTTGCCTACTGGTTAAATGCTTGGTCGTTAAAACATGTAAACTCTTCGGTCGTGGGTACTTATATCTATCTTCAGCCAGTACTTGCAACTGCAATTGCTGTTGTTTGGGGTGGTGATCGTCTATATTTTGAACAAGTAATTTTTGCATTCATGATATTCTCTGGGGTGTATCTCGTCAGCGAGGCCCGGAATTAGTCGTACTTTTGCCTTATGATTCGATCCATGACCGGCTTTGGTAAAGCCACTGCACAATTGCCCATTGGCCTGGTTACTGTTGAAATACGTTCGTTAAACAGCAAGTTTCTAGATTTAAACTTAAAGCTTGCCCGGTTGGTACAAGATCGCGAGTATCAATTTCGTCAATTGATTTCAACGCCTATCGAACGTGGTAAGGTTACCTTTTCGGTCAACGTCGAAAGAACTGGTAAAGAAGCGTCGAAGCTTATCAATGAATCACTTGTAAGCGCTTACTTCACTGAGCTAAAAGCTCTCTCGGTATCCCTCGGTGAACAAAACCAACACCTACTTCCCATCATCATGCGTCTTCCTGAAGTGGTTGGGGGTGAGCAAACCGACGACGAAAGTTGGTGGCCGGCACTCGAATTATTGGTTAATCAGGCACTAAAAGCGTTTGATGCCTTTCGGGAAACCGAGGGACAACAAACCGGTGCAGATATGCTAAACTGTGTTGAAAACATCTTAACAGCCCTATCCCAAATAGATCCTTTTGAACAAGAACGGATCGACACCATTCGTAAACGCATGCAGGCTGGTCTCGAAAATGCACTAGAGCCGGAGCAAATTGATAATAACCGCTTTGAACAAGAATTAATTTTCTACCTCGAAAAACTCGACATCAGTGAAGAAAAACAACGTTTACGTCAACACTGTGATTATTTTAAAAACACGCTAAATGAACGTTCTGGCGGAAAAAAATTAGGATTTATCGCCCAAGAAATGGGACGTGAAATAAATACACTAGGCTCAAAAAGCAATCATGTTGAAATTCAAAAGCGAGTTGTGGACATGAAAAATGAGTTGGAAAAAATCAAAGAACAGGTTCTTAACGTTCTGTAATCCGTGGCTGGTAAACTCATCATTTTTAGTGCTCCTAGCGGTTCAGGTAAAACGACACTTGTACACCACTTACTACGGCAAATACCCGAACTACAATTTAGTATTTCGGCCACAAGTAGGGAAAAACGAGCCTATGAGACCGACGGCAAGGATTACCATTTTTTGAGCCCAGATGAATTCCGGAGTAGAGTTGCCAGTGGCGATTTCGTGGAATGGGAAGAAGTTTATCCCGGTACTTTTTATGGAACCTTAAAATCGGAAATTGATAAAATTTTAGATTCGGGTAAATCCGTAATTTTTGATTTAGATGTTCAGGGTGGTTTAAATCTAAAAAAACGTTACGGGCCGAAGGCCCTTGCGATTTTTGTGAAAGTTGAATCGGTCGCTATTCTGCGTCAACGGCTTACTGCTAGAAACACCGAGAGCCCTGAAAAGCTTGCAACACGTCTTTCCAAGGCCGAATTTGAAATGCAATTTGCCGAACAATTCGACCGTGTAATCATCAATCAAGAGTTAGACACTGCAAAAAGGGAAGCTGTCACGGTTGTTCGTGAGTTTTTAGGTCTATGAAAAAAACAGGACTATTTTTCGGCACCTTCAACCCCATCCACATAGGGCACCTTATTTTGGCCGATCACTTTGCCAACCGTGCAGAGCTCGACGAGGTTTGGCTGGTTGTTACTCCACAGAGTCCTTTTAAAACTAAAAACAAGCTATTAGATCAATACTTGCGCCTGGATCTCGTACATAGGGCAATAGCCAACAACCCAAAACTCAAAGTAAGTGATATCGAATTTCACTTACCTGCACCACATTATACCATTCACACCCTATTACATCTACAGGAAAAATTCCCCGATCGGACATTTTCGTTAATCATGGGAGAAGATAACCTGGTAGGTCTGCCAAAATGGAAAAATTATCTGCAGATAATAGAGCATTATCACATTTACGTATATCCGAGGCCCCAGCAAGAAAAGAGCCCCTTGATCCATCATACAAATGTTCGATTAACCAATGCTCCACTCATTGAAATAGCATCGAGCACCATCAGGGAATATCTGAGAATGGGTCAATCAGTACGGTATTTATTGCCCGACAGCATTTGTGATTACGTTGTGCAGGAACAATTTTATCGTTAATCCAGCATTATCCACAAATGTTTATACCATATGTGGGCTTTCGTTCACAACGGGTGGAAAGCCTCTTCTTTGAACAGAATAATGAATTATCGAAACTTATTTATCCTTTTTCAAGCGGTGAATCGTTTACAAAATTCTAAATGTTCACATTCTCTTAACAGAAATTGGTTCGGTTAGAGCGTGAACAAAAGCAGTTAACATTTGTGGATAAGCAATGAAAAGACTCGAATAAAGAGGAACTTTGCAACATTACGTCTGTTGACAATAGGGTATGCTTCGTGGATAGTGGATTTGACAAGTTAAATTTTGGCGATATATCCACTTATGCACGGCACTAACCATAACAACCATTCTTTTTTAAATATTTATTAAAAGGAAAAGATGCTGAGTGACTCATTGAAAATTTCCGTTGAAAAGCTGGAAAAAATTGGTTTTCTGGATTTAGCTGTTGACCCTACGCTTGATCTTGTCGCAGAAATTTCTCGTTTGAAAAAAGAGAAGAACGCCATTATTCTTGCCCATTATTACCAAACAGGTGATATACAAGATGTTGCAGATTACATTGGCGACAGTTTAGGTTTGTCGCAAGCTGCAGCAAATACGAATGCTGATATTATTTTATTTGCGGGTGTGCATTTTATGGCCGAAACAGCTAAGATCTTATGCCCTGACAAGAAAGTACTTTTACCAGATTTGAAAGCGGGCTGCTCATTGGCAGACTCAGCTCCTGCCGTTCTTTTTGAACGATTTAAAAACGAGCATCCAGGCCACATAGTTATTAGCTACATCAATTGTACTGCTGAAATTAAAGCGCTAAGCGATATTATTTGTACTTCAAGTAATGCGGTTCAGATTGTAGAAAGTTTGCCCAAGGAGCAGAAAATTATTTTTGCCCCCGACAAAAATCTAGGTGCATACATCAATAAAAAAACGGGCCGAGATATGGTACTCTGGAATGGTAGCTGTATGGTCCATGAAATTTTTAGTCTCGAAAAAATAGTCCAACTCCGTTTGCAGTATCCGAATGCTGAGTTTATTGCACATCCGGAATGTGAGGCGGAACTTTTGGAAATAGCAGATTTCATAGGGTCCACAACTGCTTTACTTAATTATGCAGTAAAAAGTGAAAGTAGCCAGTTTATAGTAGCCACCGAAACTGGAATTTTACACCAAATGCAAAAGTCGGCGCCTCACAAAGAGTTTATTCCTGCACCACCAAATAATCACTGTGCTTGTAACGACTGCCCACATATGAAATTAAATACACTCGAAAAGGTGTATTTAGCGCTGCAATACGAAAAACCTGAATTATTCATGGATGAAGCGCTAAGAGAAAAGGCCAAGAAGCCAATCGTACGCATGTTGGAGTTGTCGGCGCAATTTGGACTATAATTTACGAACTTAGAAGGCCATGTTTCTTACTAAGCTTCCAAATACAGGTGATAGTATTTTTTCTGTCATGACACGCTTGGCCGGTGTGCATGGTGCATTGAACCTTGCTCAAGGTTTTCCGGATTACCAACCCGATGAGGCTTTGGTAGAATTGGTAGCTAAAGCTTTACGCGATGGTCACAATCAATATGCTCCAATGCCAGGTTTGGCAGATTTGCGAACACAACTTTCTTCTAAAACGAAACGTGTTTACGGCTATCAACCTAATCCAGATGTAGAAATTACGGTGACTGCAGGGGCAACTCAAGCCATTTTTACGGCTATTGCCGCTTTGGTATCAAACGAGCAAGAGGTGATTTGTTTTGACCCAGCATATGACTGTTATGCTCCGGCCATTCGGGTTCAAGGCGCACGTCCAATACACATTCCTATGGAGTTTGTAGGTGGAGTATATCGCTACAACTGGGATATGCTTCGGGCGAGAATTAATACACGTACCAGGATGGTGATCATCAATAATCCGCATAACCCTGCTGGTACAGTGCTCGATAAACCCGATTTAGATAGAATAGCCGAATTGTTGAGAAATACCGAAGTAGCTGTTCTGGCAGATGAAGTGTACGAACATATGGTATACGATGGAAAAAAGCACTTGAGCATGTTAGCTCATCCCGAGCTGCGTGAACGTTCCATTGTAGTTAGTTCATTTGGTAAAACGTACCACAATACGGGTTGGAAAATTGGTTACGCAATTGCTCCCGATTCTTTGATGAAGGAGTTTAGAAAAGTTCATCAGTTTAATGTTTTCTCGGTGAGCTCACCCATGCAACACGCGTACGCAAAGTGGCTCGAAATAGACAGTAGTTATCTGAAGTTATCTGAGTTCTATCAGGCTAAAAGAGACCTTTTCTTGAGCAGCATTAAATCTTCTCGTTTTGAGTTTTTACCAACCTCTGGTACATATTTTCAGTTGGCGTCGTATGCTAAAATAAGTGATGCTGACGATGTGGAATTTGCCAAAACTTTAGTTTCAGAAAAAGGAATTGCTGTAATTCCGGTTTCACCTTTCCTACAGTCGGGCGAAAACCCCAAACTCATACGCTTTTGTTTTGCTAAGAGTAATGAAACTTTAAACAAAGCTGCCGAACTGATATGCGGAATTTAAGGATCACTATTCTTCAAATTCCTTTGGTTTGGGAAAACCGAGAAGCGAATTTGACTTTCATCGAGGAATTACTACAAAAACGGGTGAACCAAACAGATGTAATCCTATTACCAGAAATGTTCACGAGCGGATTTAGCATGAATGTGAGTGCTTTTTACGATAATATGGAAGGTGAAACGGTTCGCTGGATGATGAAACAAGCTAGCGATTTTAATGCCTTAATAGTGGGTAGTGTTGCTATTCGAGAAGAAGATGCACTTTTTAATAGATTATTGGTTGTTAGTGCTAAAGGCGTGGAGGCAACTTACGATAAGCGCCATTTATTTGGTTTAGCAGGTGAAACTGAGGTATTTTCTCCGGGCAAAACCCGACTTATTTTTGAGTATAACGGATGGAAAATCAATTTTCAAATTTGTTATGATCTTCGTTTCCCAGTTTGGTCAAGAAATACCGATGATTATCACGTATTGATTAATGTTGCCAATTGGCCCGAAAAACGTATCCATGCCTGGGATCAATTGTTGATTGCACGATCTATTGAAAACCAGTGCTTTACTGTAGGTGTGAATAGAATTGGTGAAGATGGTAATGGCTTAAAATATCCAGGTCATTCGGTAGTTATTACTCCTTTAGGTGATGTGGTTGCTAAAGTTGTTGATCAGCAGTGGGTAGAAACTTTTGAATTAGCCATGGATGAATTGGATGAAGTGCGATCTAAATTGCCCTTTTTGCGTGATAGAGATAAATTTGAGTTGCAATGAAAACAGATCTGAACGAGAAATGGAATATACTTACCGCTAAACTGAGCGAACGTTTTGGGAGAACGCCCGATTTACAAGCAATTCTGTATTTGATTGGTGTGGATGTGTTGGGTCAGGGTTTTCGTAAGTTTACCAAAGAGGAGAAACAAGACTTGATGCATATTGCAGTTTGTCGATTACTTTCTTTTTCGGGCTATTACGAATTTGTTGGGAACGATGAAGAAGGCTGGCCACATTTTAAAGCGTTAAAAAAAGTTCCTGGTGTTAATCTTCTCGAACAGGAAGAGCTTCTTAAAGCACATGCACTGTATTATTTTGAAGAAATTGAATACATAGAAACAGAAATTTGAACCCATTGTCATGAAGAAGAACTTAGTTATGCTGATGATTTTACTAGCTACTGTCTCAGCTCATGCCCAAAAATCGAAAAAGAAAAATACACGATCGAATATGATAGAAATGCAAACCACTGCTGGTCGCTTAGTGATAGAACTATACGATCAAACGCCTCAGCATAGGGATAACTTTCTCAAACTAGCGGAATCGGGTTATTACGATAGCCTGTTATTTCATAGGGTGATTAATCAGTTTATGATTCAAGGAGGTGACCCCGATTCTAAAAATGCACCCAAAGGCAAACAACTAGGGCAAGGAGGACCAGGTTATACGGTTCCAGCCGAATTTGTTGATTCATTATTACACATCAAAGGCGCGTTGGCTGCCGCACGTACGGGCGATATGGTTAATCCAACCAAAGCGTCAAGTGGAAGTCAGTTTTACATAGTTCAAGGGCGGGTGTTTAGCGACAGTGAGCTGAATAACTTTGAAATGCGATCGGGTCGGAAGTACACCGAAGCACAACGAGCATTGTATAAAACCGTTGGTGGCACACCACATCTCGACGGAGCTTATACCGTTTATGGTCGCGTTGTTGAAGGTTTAGACGTTATCGATAAAATTGCTTCGAGTCCAACGGCACCAGGCGATCGTCCGGTAGAAGATGTACGTATTATCGCTGTGAAGGTGTTGAAATGAAAAAAATAATCTCGTACAATGTAAATGGCATTCGAGCAGCTGAAAATAAGGGGCTCTCCTCCTTTCTACTCGAACAGGGTGCAGACGTGGTGTGCTTTCAAGAATTAAAAGCAGAGAAAGAACAAATCAACGTAGCGCTTTACGAGAATTTAGGCTACCATTGCTTTTGGCATTCGGCAGAAAAAAAGGGTTACAGTGGTGTTGGATTGCTGACAAAAGAAAAGCCCAAACATATTGAAGTAGGTTGTGGTACAGATTGGATTGATCGGGAAGGACGTATCATTCGAGCCGATTTCGATAATTATAGTGTAATAAGCGTTTATATTCCATCTGGTTCAAGTGGTGAAGAACGACAAGACTTGAAAATGGTTTTTCTCGATTTTTTCAGAACCTATATCAAAGATTTGAGCAAAGAGTTTCCACGATTAGTCATTAGTGGCGACTATAATATTTGTCATCAGGCGATAGATATACACGATCCAATTAGAAATGCGGGGATGTCGGGATTTTTACCCGAAGAAAGAGCATGGTTTACTGATTTTCTGGCAGATGGATATGTTGATTCATTTCGTCAAAAACATCCGGCTGAAAAAAATCACTACAGTTGGTGGTCGTATCGCATGAATGCACGGGCCAACAATAAGGGTTGGAGAATAGACTACCATATCTTAACCGAAGCGTTAGGTCCTTATTTGAAAAATGCTTTCATTTTGCCTCAAGCCCATCATTCTGATCACTGTCCTGTAGTTGTTGAATTGGACATATAAAATGAAAGCTTACGACCAACTCATACAAAAGCTCGACGGATTTATCCGTAAATACTATCTAAATGAGATAGTTAAGGGTATTATTTTGTTTTTGAGTTGGTTATTCTTGAGTTATTTGGTAGTAAGTACTACTGAGTTTTATGGCGAATTTAGTAAAGGGGGCAGGCTGCTTCTGTTTCTTGCTTTTTTAATCGTCAATGGCTTATTGGTCTTTTGGTTGATAGGAAGACCGTTATTGGCATATTACCGTTTAGGCAAACATTTATCGCACATTCAGGCAGCTGAGATCATTGGTCGTTTTTTTCCCGACGTTTCGGACAAATTGCTCAATACCATCCAGTTAAACGCCATTTTATTGTCTGAGCCTTCGAATGAATTGCTGTTAGCAAGTATCGAGCAAAGAACACATGAATTGAGACCTGTGCCCTTTCAGCAAGTCATCGATTTAAAGAAAAACCAAAAGTATCTGAGGTATTTATTACCCGTCTTGTTCATATTCGGCTTAGTGTTACTCATGGCACCAAGTATTTTGACGGATGCGGGTAGACGGGTTATTAAATACGATGAGGAATTTATTCCAGTTGCTCCATTTAGTTTCATAGTTAAAAACCAAAGTCTTCAAATTCAGCAATACGAAAATTTTTTGCTAGAAGTTGAAATACAAGGAGATGAATTGCCCTTAGAAGTTTTTGTAGAAACGGATCGGGGGCTGTTTTTAATGGAGAAAAAAGCAAGAAACCGCTTCGTTTATCAGTTTGAGGAGTTAAAAGAGAACATCAAGTTTCGCTTATCGGCCAACAAATTCTTTTCGGTGCCCCACGTATTGACCGTACTCCCGAAACCAATAATATCGAGTTTTGAAGTACTCGTAGATTATCCTGAATACACAGGAAAAACAGACGAGCGGCTGGTGAATACGGGTGATTTATTGGTACCAGAGGGTACGCGTTTGAAGTGGGAGTTTAAGTCAAGAGCGGTAGATGAAGTGAGCATGCGAGAGGGTACCGACTCGTCTATTAAGCTAGCAAGTAAAGAAGGGGAGTTGTTTGTGATTCAGAAGCGAGCGATTCGGTCCGATACGTACGCTATTCTCTCGAAGAACAAATACAATCCTGTTGCCGAGCGGATGAATTATAGCTTAACCGTTGTCGCTGATCAATATCCGAAAATAGAGGTCGAGTCGTCGTCGGATAGCGATAATGCAAAATTGAAATACTTTTCCGGAAGTGTGGAAGATGATTACGGCTTTAAGGAGTTGGTATTTAAAGCTGAAATAGCGAATGAAGAAGGAAAAATTGTCAAAAAAGCCGAACAAGGCATAAAACTGGGTTCTGGAATTCGTCAAAACTTTTATTACTATTTCGATATTAAATCGCTCGAATTAAAACCAGGCGAACAGTTGTCTTACTATTTTGAAATAGCGGATAACGACCAAGTTAACGGCTCAAAAAGAACCAAATCGAGCATTTTTACCTATAAGCAGTTGTCTCAACAAGAAACTAAAGAAGAAATAGAAAGACAATCAAATGCTGTTGCAAATCAATTAAAATCGGCCCTTAAGGAGGTTAAACAATTACAACAGGATACTGAAAAGCTCAAAAGAAAGGCTCAAGAACAGCAACAGTTAAATTGGGAAGACAAGAAACTTCTCGAACAAATAAAAAATAGAGAAGAGAACATTCGCGAGCGTTTGGAAGAAGCTAAACGGGAAATGCAACAGCGAAAAGAGCTTCAAGAAGAGTTGGAGCCACAGTCGGAAGAATTGGTTCGAAAGCAAGAACAGCTGAAAGAAATGGCAGAAAAACTGCTGAACGACGATCTGAAAAAACTAATGCAAGAGCTGGAAAAATTAATGCAGCAAGAAAAGCAACCGCAATTGCAAGAGAAGCTTGATGAACTGAAGTTAGATAACAAGGACATTGCGAAAGAGTTAGATCGGATGCTCGAATTCTTCAAAGAATTAGAAGTAGAGCAAAAAGCAGAACAACTGAGTACTGATTTGGAAAAATTGGCTGAAGAACAAAAGAAGTTGGCCAAGGAAAATGAGCAAAAAAGTACTTCCCCCGAAAAGGCAGCAGAAAAGCAAGGGGAGCTCAATAAAAAGTTTGACCAACTGCAACAAGAATTAAAGGAGCTTGAGGAAAAGAATGCTGAACTTGAGCAGCCTAAAGATTTTGATGAGCTTGATGAAGAGGGAGAGAAAATAGAACAAGAAATGGACGGTGCTTCCGGCGATTTAAAAGACAAAAAGCAGAGTAAAGCATCAGAAAGACAAAAGCAGGCAGCGGATAAAATGGAAAAGCTGGCCCAAAAGATGCGCGCCCAAATGCAGCAAAGTAATATGGAGCAACTTGAATTGGATATTCGGGCGGTGCGCCAATTGCTTGAGAACTTGGTTACTTACTCGTTTGCACAAGAAGCCTTAATGGACCGCTTAAAAGACAACACCAATTATAGTCAGGCCTATGTTCAAATTGCTAAGGAACAGTTTAAACTAAGAGAAGATGTAGCGTTAATTGAGGATAGTTTATTGGCCTTGAGTAAACGCGTTATTCAACTACAAAGTGTTGTAAATAAGGAAGTTGGAGATTTAAACGACCATTTACAAAAAACGGTAGAACATTTGTCTGCGCGTCAAACCCCGCAAGCCAGAGCGCGTCAACAATACGCCATGACTTCGTCAAATAATCTTGCGGTTATGTTGTCGGAGCTTTTAAAGCAAATGCAGCAAGAGATGGCTCAAATGAAATCGAAAAAAGATGGTCAGCAGGCACAATGCATGAAACCAGGAAATAAAAGTAAAGGTGGTAGCATGAGTAAACTGTCGCAATTGCAGAAAGATTTGAATCAGCAGTTGCAGCAAATGAAAGAGGGACAAATGCCTGGTGAAAAAGGCAAGCAAGGTCAAAAAGGGCAGCGAGGGCAACAATCGAAAGAATTTGGTGAGGCAGCAGCGAAACAAGAAGCAATACGAAGAGAGCTGCAGCGATTGAATGAAGAATACAACAAAGATGGAAAGAAACCCTTAGGCGATTTGAATAAACTCGCCAAAGATATGGAGAAGACAGAACGAGAGCTGGTAAATAAAATTCTAAGTCAAGAAACACTTCGTCGTCAACAAGATATCATGACACGTTTGCTAGAATCGGAGCGTGCTGAACGGGAACGGGATGAAGAAGAACGTAGAGAAAGTGAATCTGCTAAAGAAAAACCAAGTGCTGAACCTCCCGGTTTCGAAGCGTACCGCAGACAAAGAGTGAAGTCGTTAGATTTGTATCGAACAGTAACACCCGAACTGAACAGCTTCTATAAACAGAAAGTAGAGCAGTATTTCATGCAAATTAGCCGGTGATGGAAGGCAGAATCGTAATTCGGTCGCAGTTGACGAACCTGCAGGTTATTGATACCATCTTAGAGCGTATTGAAAAGGAATACGTTTTAGAAGAGGACGACCGTTTTAGAGTTCGTTTGGTTCTAAGTGAAGCCATTCAAAATGCCATAGTTCATGGTAATCACAGCGATCCGGATAAGACGGTGGTTATTGACTATTCGAAAGACCAGAAGTCGGATAAGGTGTTTTTCTGTATAAGTGATCAAGGACCTGGTTTCGACTTGAGTGATGTGCTAGATCCAACGAAACCCGAAAATCGTGAGCGAGAGGGCGGACGAGGCGTGTTTTTTTTGAAGCAATTCACAGAAAAGCTTGCTTATTGTAATGATGCGAAAGCAATGAAATTTTCGGTTAAATTGAGAATGAAGTGATTTCTTTCTATTACCACGACATTGTATTTAAGATACTGGATCAGGCAAAACTAAAAAACTGGATCAGGGCCATTGCTGCAGAAGGAAATAAGGAGATAGAAAGCTTGTCGTACGTTTTTTGTGACGATGAATATTTACTGGGGATAAACAAGACGCATTTGAATCACGATTATTATACGGATATAATAACCTTCGATTTGTCGGAAAATGCGGATGTATTGAATGCAGAATTGTATATCTCAGTACCTAGAATCCATGAAAATGCTCAAGAAAATCATAGTACCTTTGCCGACGAATTGCATCGTGTTATGATTCACGGCGTCTTACACCTATTGGGTTTTGGCGATAAAAGTGAAGAAGAAGCTAAAGAGATGCGTTTACGTGAGAACAAGGCGCTTGAGGCGCGAATGTTCCACGTGAAACAATACAAGGTATTTAAGTAATGGGGCAATTGTTCCACGTGAAACAAAACAGTTGAAAACAAACGTTTACGATATAATTGTGGTCGGTGCCGGCCATGCGGGTTGTGAAGCGGCCGCTGCTGCGGCCAATATGGGCTCTAGCGTATTGCTTATCACCATGAATATGCAAACGATTGCACAGATGTCGTGTAATCCGGCAATGGGTGGTGTTGCAAAAGGACAGATTGTCCGTGAGATTGATGCCCTGGGCGGATATTCAGGTATTGTAAGCGACCGGTCGGCTATTCAGTTCAGAATGTTGAACAGATCAAAAGGACCAGCCATGTGGAGTCCTCGCACCCAAAACGACCGAATGCTGTTTGCGCTGGAATGGCGAAATATGCTCGAACAAACACCAAACGTTGATTTTTGGCAAGATACTGTTGTAAAGATTGATGAAAAGGAAGGGAAGGTTGTAGGTGTAATAACGGCAATGGGTATCTACTTTCCTTGTAGGGCAGTTGTGCTTACGAACGGAACGTTTCTCAATGGTATTATTCATATTGGTGAAAAACGTTTCGGTGGAGGTAGAAGTGGTGAAAAGGCCGCAACCGGCATAACCGAACAATTAGTAACGTTAGGATTTGAGTCGGGCCGTATGAAAACAGGCACCCCCCCAAGAATTGACGGGAGGAGTTTGGATTATACCAAAATGGAAGAACAGCCAGGAGATGAATTTCCAAGCAAGTTTTCCTACAGTCGTGAAACGAGTGCATTGAGTAAACAACGTTCTTGTTGGATTACCTATACCAATACCGATGTTCATGAAATCCTAAAGACAGGATTCGACAAATCTCCAATGTATTCTGGTCGTATTCAAGGTTTAGGGCCTAGGTATTGCCCATCTATCGAGGATAAGATAAACCGGTTTGCTGAGCGAGATCGCCATCAAATTTTCGTAGAACCCGAAGGTTGGAATACGGTAGAAGTGTACGTTAATGGGTTTTCAACCTCCCTGCCTGAAGAGGTTCAACAAGAGGCGCTTCGATTAATTCCGGGTTTTGAAAGTGCCAAAATGTTTCGCCCTGGGTACGCGATCGAATACGATTTCTTTCCGCCTACGCAATTGTATCCTACGCTAGAAACCAAACTGATAGCCAATTTATACTTCGCCGGACAAATCAATGGCACCACCGGTTATGAGGAAGCCGCCTGTCAAGGTTTAATGGCAGGAATAAATGCGCACAACAAGATACATGAGAAGGAGGCCGTGATTTTGAAACGCTCCGATGCTTACATTGGTGTTTTAATCGACGACCTCGTGAATAAGGGTACTGAAGAACCCTATAGAATGTTTACTTCTCGTGCCGAATACCGTATACTACTCCGACAAGATAATGCAGATCTTCGACTAAGCAGTTTGGGCTATGATCTCGGCATATTAAAGGAAGACCGCTATCGAGATGTACAGGAGAAGGCAGAACAAACGAATGAGATATTGAAATATTTGAAAAAGAATTCTGTTGAGCCCGCCGAAATGAATCCTGTTCTTGAAGCGCTAGAAACGCCAGCGATAGCCCAGAAGGTTAAAATTGATAGCTTATTATCAAGACCGCAATTGAGTTTAGAACAAATACGAAAAGGTAGTGAAGCTTTAGACAGCTATTTGCAGACTAAGCTTGAAGAGGCTATTGAAGAGGCTGAGATTCAGCTCAAGTATGCTCCTTACATCGAGAAAGAACACGAAATGGCGCAGAAGTTAGGCCAACTCGACGACATTCGGATGCGTGCTGATTTCGATTACCATGCGGTTACAGCTCTATCGAAAGAATCGCGCGAAAAATTAAGTCGATTAAAACCGGCTACGCTTGGTCAAGCATCCAGAGTGAGCGGAGTATCACCGAGCGATATATCAATCTTGATGGTTTACTTAAACAAATAGGGGAATGGAACATCTATCGGCATGTCCTGCATGCAATAACAAGCAGTTGAAGCCCTATTTGGTATGCAACGATTATACAGTTAGCCACGAAAAATTCTCCTTATCACAATGTGGCTCTTGTTCGTTGGTGTTTACCAATCCCCGACCCGATTCGGTAGAAATATGGCCCTATTATAAAGCTGACACCTATATTTCGCACACCGATGAAGCAGCACCTGGATTAATCAATCAAATATATCTGCGGGTCCGAAAATTCACGCTCGCTTCCAAAGCAAAATTGGTTATTCGTTCGAGCAGGGGAAAACGTTTGTTGGATATTGGGGCAGGAACCGGTGCATTTGCAGCTCAAATGCAAGATTTAGGATGGTCGGTCGTTGCTGTAGAACCGGATGAAAGTGCAAGGGCGATCGCTGCTACTCGAGGAGTAGTTACAGGTGATGAAAGTCTTTTGAAAACCAGCTCTCCTGTTTCGGTAATAACCATGTGGCATGTGCTCGAACATGTGCATGAGTTGCAGAATAGAGTCAAGGAACTGTACCGGCTGTTAGAACCAGGCGGTGTAGCAATAATCGCTGTTCCAAATCCGAATAGCACCGATGCTGCTGTGTACGGTGAGTATTGGGCAGCCTACGACGTACCGCGTCATCTGTATCACTTTACGCCTAAAAGTATACGGCAACTCTTTGAAAAAGAGGGGTTTATATCTGAATCCACCAAGTGGATGCCCTTCGACCCTTTTTATATTGCTCTGCTTAGCGAACAGTATAAACATGGTAAGCAGAAACTCCTGGCAGGATTTATTCAAGGTTTCCGTTCGTGGTTGGTAAGCGCCTTCGTGGCTGACCGTTGTTCGAGTCAGATTTATATTTTTCGAAAACCATGAATAAGCTGTGGGGCCTTTTAATGGCGCTTTTCTTAGCTTCTTGCGCCAATATTGTAGCCCCTTCTGGAGGTGAAAAAGACGAGGCGCCTCCAGTATTTGTAAAATCAACACCGGAAAATTACAGCGTTGAGTTCAAGGGTGGAGTAATTCGTATCGATTTTGATGAATACATCAGGCTTCAACAAACCCAGAACATATTGATTTCTCCTCAATTGGAAGTAAAACCAGAGATAGAAGAAAGATATAGAAGCGTATACATCGATTTAAAAGGACAAAAACTTAGCGAGAATACTACCTACACCATCAACTTCGCAAGTTCAATAACTGATTTAAACGAAGGAAATAAGCTCACCAATTTCCGTTTTGTATTCAGTACGGGTAGTTTTCTGGACTCGTTAAAACAAAGGGGGTTGGTTGTAGATGCTGAAACCGGAGAAGCTGTTGAGGATGTTCTAGTGGGACTGTACCCAGATCACTTAGGGGATTCAACACTTTATAAGTCTAAGCCTTTTTACTTCGCTCGAACCAATAAACAAGGAGAGTTTTCGCTTGAGAATTTAAAATACGGCACCTTTAAACTGTATGCTTTCAAAGACGAGGACAATAACTACTTGTATAAATCCACCGAACAAATAGCCTACATCGATACTTTATTGAAAACAGACACGGTTTCAAGAGCGCTAAAGCTACGTTTGTTTAAAGACCCAGAGGCTGAGCGGAAGCCCAAAGAAGTTCGCAGCATTTTACCAGGTATTATCCGGCTAAAATATGCTAATCCTGTGGATACGGCGCTTCGGGTAAATCTCCTAAACAGTAATCGACAGACGGCAAGCTTGGTTGCGGCCGATAGCATTTATTTTTTTCATTTAGACACGGAATCAGATAGCTTAACACTAGGCCTGTATTTGGCAAATCATAGTGATACGCTTAAGGTGATAAACCGTAAACCTGGGGAGCGCGGGTATCCTGCATTTAACATCCAGCGCGACATGCAAAGCACGCCTTCTATTTATGAACCGTTGGTAATAAAAGCAAACCAGCCTATAGTTCAAGTAGACACAGCTGGTTTCACGTGGAAAAAGGATACAACAGAAGTTGATTTAGCATACACCACAGAAATAAAGGGGCAAAAATTAAGTATAAATGCACAATTCGAGCCGAACGCCACGTACGAGCTTTTTATCGATAGTGGTAGTATAATCGGTTTTTTTGGCGGGAAAAATGATACGTTACGGTTAAATCTGAACAGTGGAAATGCCGAATTATTTGGCACCTTAATACTGTTAGATCTTGATTCACTCAAGCAAGGAAGTCTTATCCAATTACTCGATGAAAACGGAAAGATCGTACGCCAACAAAAATACGCTGGAGAAGAAGCGATTAAGTTTGATAAACTCCGCGCAATTGGATACAAGCTAAGAGTAATAACCGATGTAAACGGGAATAACCGCTGGGATACCGGAAGTTATATTCTTCGACGACAACCCGAATACATTCAACAATACCCCGAACTGATACGCTTACGCTCGAACTGGGAACTTGAAATCAGTTTGTATTTGCTTTCTAAATGATGGTATCGCTCTGACCATCATTTTTTTTAGGATAGTCGGTGGTATAATGTAAACCCCGACTTTCTTGGCGCATTTTGGCAGACTTAACTATCGTATACGCCACTTTGAGAATATTGCGTTGTTCAAGCAAACGTACACTCAGTTTGGTTTCAGAATATAATCGTTCGGTTTCGTGGTGTAGTATTTTCAATCTTTCCCATGCACGTTCAAGCCGTTTATTATTGCGCACAATGCCAACATAAAAATTCATGATGGCTTGGGTTTCTCTTAGATTTTGGCTAATCAATACTAATTCTTCTGGTTCCGATGTCCCTTCATCGTTCCAATCGGGGATATTCTCTTGAAAGCTAAGTGAGCTGAAATTTTCAGCCACATCGTTGAAAATGCGATCTGCAAACACGAGGGCCTCCAGTAAGCTGTTGGATGCCAGTCGGTTAGCGCCGTGAAGGCCGGTAGATGCACATTCTCCACAAGCGTACAAGTGTTCAATATTCGTTCTGCCTCGTTCATCTACTTGAATTCCTCCAACTAAATAATGCATGGCCGGTGCTACGGGAATGGGATCCTTACGCATGTCTAAGCCAATACTCAAACACTTTTGATAAATGTTTGGAAAATGCGACAGCATAATATCTTCTGGAATATGTCGGCAATCGAGAAGGACATAGTCGGTGCCCGTTTTTTTGAGCTCATTATCGATGGCTCGCGCCACGATATCGCGAGGAGCCAATGATTTACGCTTATCGTATAAATGCATGAACTCCTTACCATCTTGATTTTTTAAAACACCCCCGTATCCTCGAACAGCTTCACTGATTAAGAATGCCGGATGTTCACCCGGATTGTACAATGCTGTAGGATGGAACTGAATGAACTCCATATTGCGTAACCTTGCCTTTGCTCGATAGGCCATGGCTATACCATCGCCCGTGGCAATTACCGGGTTGGTGGTGGTTTGGTATACATGTCCTGCACCTCCAGTGGCAAGAACGACGGTTTTTCCAAGCAAAGTCTCAATTTTTTGCGTGGCCGTGTTCAAGGCGTACACCCCATAGCATTGAATATTCTCAGTTCTTTTGGTCACTTCTTCGCCCAAATGATGCTGTGTAATGAGGTCGATAGCGAACTTATGGCTGTATAGGGTGATATTGGGGTTAGCGTATACTTGTTCCAGTAAGACGCGTTCCAGCTCAAAACCGGTCATGTCTTTGTGATGAAGTACCCGGTGTACACTATGACCACCTTCTCTTGCGAGGTCGTAGTATCCTGCATCATTTTGGTCAAAACGAGCGCCCATTTCAATAATTTCTCGTATACGCGCTGGCCCCTCTTTGATCACGAACTCAACAATTTCAGGTTGACAAGCACCATCACCACAATCTAAAGTATCGGCAATGTGCTTTTCAAAGCTATCTTTCAATAGGTCGGTTACTACGGCTACCCCCCCTTGAGCATATTTGGTGTTCGACTCGTCTTCGTCGCTTTTGGTGATAATGCAAACTTTACCAAGTCCGGCAGCTTTTAATCCGAAACTAAGTCCGGCGATACCCGAACCAACGACAATACAATCAAAACGTTCTTGCATACTCAATTTGAAACGACGATACGAAACTAAAGTTCTTTTCGTTTCGTATATTCGTATTATTCATTTTATAAGCCACTGATAGTCATGAAAAAATTTCTTTTAAGCCTCGCACTAGTTGCCTTTGTAGCCGTAGCCGCCAATGCTGGTACAGGCGACAAAAAGAAAAAGGATAAAGCGAAAGCCGAAACCAAGACCGAACAAACCGACAAAAAGGAGGGTTGCTCAGAAGCTAAGTCGTGCTGCAGCAAAAAAACCGAAAACAAGGTAGAAAAAACAGAGCCTAAGAAAGATTAATAGCTTCGGCTTTAAGCATTAGAAACCCGCACATTGCGGGTTTTTTTGTGGGGTTATTTTTTTTCGCCAAAGGCTAAATCACCGGCATCGCCTAGTCCAGGTACGATATAAGATTTTGCAGTAAGTTCTTTATCGATGGCGGCAGAGAATATGATGGCGTTTGGTATTTGTTTTTTTACATATTGAACGCCCTGCTCTGATGCGATAGCCGTTACGACGAATACTTGGCTTGGTTTGCCGTATTTTAAGAGCTCTTTATAACTCAAAACTAACGATGCTCCAGTAGCCAACATGGGGTCGCTGAGAATAAGTATTCGTCCTTCGAGTGGCGGGCAAGATGCGTATTCAACCTTTATTTCAAAAGAATGATCTTTGTGATGATATCGGTAGGCAGAAATGAATGCATTGTCGGCGCCATCGAAATAATTGAGTAGGCCTTGATGTAGTGGTAAACCAGCACGGAGAATGGTTGCTAAAACAGGTTGTTGAGGTAAAACTTTCTCCATGGCTTCTCCTAGCGGGGTACGTACAGCTTCATCGCGGTATTGGAGGTGTTTGCTGAGCTCGTACCCACAAACCTCACCGATTCTTTCTAGATTGCGACGGAATCGCATACGGTCGGTTTGAATCTCTTTGTCGCGAATTTCTGCTACAAACTGACTCAAGATGGATGCCTGTTTACTTAGATCGTATACCATATTTCCAGAGGGTTAGTGGCCAGGGTAATCGGTTATAACTAACCCTGGTATAAATATAGGGCTTGGCACCGAAACCCGAATAGAATCGCTGCAAGCCGGGAATGACCGATCCTTCAAAATCAAATTCTTTATCCTTAGCCGATTCTAAAACTTTGTGTACCAGGTGATGCATGGCTTGAAAATCCCTAGAGGCAGGTAAGCCGCTTGCTAGTTGATAAAACAGCTTTCCGCGGTACGAAAGAATCCCACATACGGCCAAGGGGTTGCTTTTATGTTCAGCGGCCCATAAATCCCAACTAAAGGATTTACAGTATTGGAGTTGACGTGCAGCCCTGAAAAACGACGACGGCAATTTGGTTTTGGTACTTAATCCCTTCTGTAGCGTGTTCAAGAATTTATCAATATCCGAAAATTGATAGAGCTGAAGTTCTGTGCCTTTCTTTAGGATTCGTTTATGATTCGAGTGATATGCCGAAAATAAAGCTTCGGAATTGTCTGGAACGCGAAAAATATAGGTAGGACGTGATTCCTGTTTCCAGCTGCCAAAAGTTTCAATCTCCGATTGGTCAATGCAGATATCGACAAAGTCGGCTGTACGTTCTAAATCCTGCAAAAGCACCGAAAGAATGGACATTGCATTTTGCTTTGGTCCTACTATTTTGAAGCGAGGACTTAATACGGGCTGCTGTATGAGGGTGATGGGACCTAACTTTTTAGTTGCCACAGGAAAATAACAGCCCTCAAATTCCCAAAGCAACCATCCGGGTGCGACAATGTCGAGCCATTCGGGTTCTTGATATGGCAAGGAATCGGCATCACCGGTTAAGGCTTCCTGATATTTTTCTCGTCCCTCTCGATTACTGATGAAACGACCGGTCATGTGCTAGCGGTTTTAAGCAAATGCTCGTAAACCTCTTTCCAGCCTTCCCAGCCATCGGGAGCACTAAAACTACTGTTGTGCCAGAGGCTCACAAAAGTACCTCCTACCGACTTGCATTCGTGTACAAGTTTATCGATGCGCGCTTTTGCTTGTTCACGATCTAAATTTTGATAAACCCTTAAACTAACATCCATGAGGATAGTAGGGTAAATCTTTAAACGAATGGGGCTTTCATGATCAAGATCGTAAAAAAAATGCGGTGTGGCCGTGCCTGACCTGAATCCTGGAACGGCAGCATATCCCATCGAAAAATCGGCCGTGAAGTCACGCTTCACCAATTGCTGATAAGTTTGCGGAAGACGTAGCTTCAAGTAGTGCTGGCGACTGTAAACTACCGGCCGGTTGAGTATTTGTTCCAGTAACTGTTTCTCGCGATCGATGAGCGAATAATCCTGAGTACTCCTAACACTTGGATGTAACCCTATGGGGCTGCGATCGGCCAATGTCCGTATATGCTCTCGAAAGTGTTCGTTTCTAGGGTTGTGTGCTTTATCAAGTACCCCATAGTCGCCCATGAGGATGAAATAAATGGGGGTTAATCCATGCGCTGCATGTTGTTCGTTCAGCCAGGCATAGGTATCGAACGGGTCTTTCTCGGCACCAGACAGCACGCGAAGACGATTTTTGAACGACAGCCATCGTCCTCGATGAAGCTCACCACCTAATCCGCCCGCAATACGCAGCCAACTTTTTTGTCGATAGGCATAAAGTTGATCAATATCGAGGGTCGGCATAAACGAATAAACCGGCTTTTTGAGCGGTAAACTTGGCCAGTTTTGCTCAATAAGGTCGCGAAGCTGGGCAACCCAACGATCAACAATGGCCGTTTCAAGCAACCCTTCCCGCCAAGCTAAGCTTTCAGTATGTAGATAACGATCTTGTTCATCACTTCTATGTGGCAAATACTCCTCATAGCGCGATACCAAATAAAATACCGCAGCGAAAAGGTCGTAAGGTAAGGCGTAACGTTTACTGGTTCTAAAAATAGTTTTTAGGTCTTGGTGCTGGCCAATAGAGATGTTCTGGTCTTGTAGCCCTTTTTCGAAAAGCAAGTTCACCGCGCGTATTACGATACAACCATCGAACCCTGAAGGGTCGCTTGCATATGCCAAACGAGGCCCCGAAGCATTTCGGAAACCTTCGAGGTCGTGGGTAAGCTCATACGACAGGCCCATCATGGTGCGAATAACCAAATCGAGACTATACCGTAGCCGACTTGAGTAACGATCGCTGTAGATGAGTATCATGTTGTTAACGAAGATAAAACTTCTGCCCAAAGGGCGTTAAAATTTGCACCATAACTGCCTTCAAATCCCGTATAGCGCTCGCTCGTTTGCAGGAGTGTGGCCACGTTCAGTTTTTTCTGTGATTGAAAAGGGGCAATTTTGAAAGTGTGAAGCCTTTCGGCGAGATACTCTTGTTCTGGTTGGCCAGGAGTGGGTATGACAACAAATTTGGCACCTACAGCATGAAGATCCATAAGCGTGCTGTAACCGGGTCGACAGACCACCAATTGGTGTGATGCGATGAGTTCATTGATAAAGGTAGCATCGGTGAGCTGATTATACACCTTCCAGTGCGCAGGTATATCACGTTTACTCGGCGCAGTGCTTCCCCTTACTAATGTTACAGGGTGGGTGAATTCGTTTTCTGAAGCCAACAGTTTGTTTTCGAGCAAGGTGCGTTGTGGTTCCGGGCCACTGAGCAGCAACAAGGTTCCTTTTTTGTTGGGATAGGTCCATTTCGAAAGGCGAGAAATATAGCCAATATGCCGCTGCTTGACCGATACCGTCGAGTTTGCCATTTTTCCAGCTAAAGAAGTCGTTTTATCGGGTAAATCGGGTATCCAAACCTCTTGGAAATGTTTCACCATCCATCCAAAACCTAAACGCCACGAGAGCTTCCAAAGCCATTTACCAATTCTATTCCATTGGGTTGGTGGCAAGAGTTCTAGCTGATGGGTTAAAAAAATGGAGGGGATGTTTTCATCGTAACATCCGTAACGGTTATCGCTAAGGATGAGGTCTATTTTGCTTTCCGAACAAATGCGTTTCACCAACTGCTTGTCGCGTTTGCGGGCAAAGAGAATTTGAGGGGTGAGAATTAAGCCCGATAGCCATGCCGGTCCGATGTACACCATGCGATGATCGGCCAACGGATGTATTTCGAGTTGCGGAAAATAGGTGGACCAAAAATGGAGTGCTGCACCAGAACTTGCAAGGACGGGTTGATGTCCTGCTTGAATTAACGACTCAATAAGCGGAATACATCGCGTTGCGTGTCCAAGCCCCCAATCGAGGGCACAAACAAGTACCGTTCTTTTTTTTAGAATTGGTAAGGAACCGCCTTCCGTAATATTCACTTAATGATTAGCTTTAGTACGATGAAAAACAGCCGTAAAGTTATTCTACTTTTATCCGTTTTGGCTTTTATAACGTATGGATGCGCCTCCAAGAGGGGCTGTGACTGTCCTTCGTTCGGAAAAGCCTCGCCACCCAAAGTAAAATCCGAAAGCCAGAGCTAAATGGCTTCGTTTTTTGGATGCTCTTCTCTACCTTTGCCTCTTTAAAATCAATCTAAATAGCGTGAAGCTTAGTCAGCTGCAAGCAGGCGATGAAGCCATGATTCGCTCACTGGGTAACCATCCGGTTGCGAATAAGTTGCTCGAAATGGGCTGCTTGCCAGGAGAGCGGCTGAAAGTTCGCCGAATTGCTCCTTTTGGCGACCCTATGGCCATCACGATATTGGGTTACGTGCTTGCACTTCGTAAAGACGAGGCAGACGCAATAGAAATAGAACTCGTACCTAAATCTCCATTCCTTTGAGCCAGCGCAAAAAAATTGTCCTGGTTGGAAACCCCAATAGCGGAAAGTCGTCGCTGTTTAACGCATTGACTGGCTTACACCAAAAGGTTGGAAACTTTCCTGGGGTAACGGTCGACAAAAAATCAGGAACACTTAATCTCGGCGGGGGTAATTCTGCTGAAGTAATCGACTTGCCGGGTACCTACAGCCTGTATCCTCGTTCCGACGATGAGAAGGTTACATTCAACGTGCTGCTGGATAACCAAAACCCCGATCATCCCGATTTGGTGGTAATTGTTGCCGACAGCACCAATTTGCGCCGGCACTTGCTGTTTATCACCCAGATTATTGACTTGGGTTTGCCATCTATTTTGGTATTGAACAAAAGCGACCTTGCTGAACAGCGGGGAATCGAGCACAAAACAGATGAGTTGTCGCGGTTATTGGGTATACCTGTAGTTAGTACTGACGCCAGAAAGAATGCCGGTATTGACGAATTGAAAAAAGAAATTCAGTTAGGAGGAGCGCGAGTTGCTATTCCGTTTTACCAAACGAATGACGAAATAAAGCCTGTACTTGAAGAGTTAAGTGCCGTAAGTGGCGAAAAACCGGGGTATCGGAGTTTTATTTTTCTCTGCAACCATGATTTTCTCGATAAACTTCAGTTTCAAGAGCATGCCGAGATTGATGGTGTTATCCATTCGTATGGGGTAAATATCCAGCAATTGCAGGCCAGAGAAACCGTTGAGCGCTACCAGCAAATAGCGGGCATGCTCACGCAAATTGAGCGGAAAGCCGCAAAACACGAAGATCAGAGGTCGGAGCGCATAGATAAAGTCTTACTCCATCCGATTTGGGGGTATTCTATTTTTATTGGCATACTGTTTTTGATGTTTCAAGCCATTTATGCTTGGGCAAGTTGGCCGATGGACGCGATTGAGCAGCTGTTTAACGTACTGGGCTCGGCCGTTGAAAGTGCTTTGCCTGAAAGTATGTTTACCGATTTACTGGTTAACGGAGTTATTGCTGGCTTAGGGGGGGTGGTTATTTTTGTTCCCCAGATTGTATTGTTGTTTTTCTTTTTGGCCCTGCTCGAGGAAACGGGTTACATGGCACGCGTGAGCTTTTTAATGGACCAGATGATGCGAAAATTTGGCCTTAATGGTAAAAGCATCGTGCCGTTAATTGGTGGTTATGCGTGTGCAGTGCCGAGCATAATGGCTACCAGAACAATTAATTCGTGGAAGGAGCGCATTTTAACCATCATGGTATTGCCCTTGATGAGTTGTAGCGCCCGTTTACCAGTATATACTTTGCTTATTGGTTTGAGTGTGCCCGATGAAGCTGTTTTAGGCGTATTCAATTTGCAAGGCCTAGTTTTAATGGGCTTTTACCTTTTGGGTTTTGTCGCTGCACTTTTGGTTGCCTTGGCCATGAAATGGTTTATTAAGGAAAGCTCAAAAAGTTTTTTCTTGCTCGAAATGCCAGCCTATCAATTGCCCCGTTGGGGAAATATTGGCCAAACCTTATTGGATAGGGCGAGTGCTTTTGTATTTGGCGCAGGCAAGGTCATACTCGCGGTTAGCATACTTTTATGGGCATTGAGCAGCTTTGGGCCTGGCGATAGTTTCGATAGGATTGAAGCTTACTACAACCAGTACGATAATGGATCCTTGCCAGAGGAAATGGCCAATCAAAAAGAAAAGGACAAACTAGAGGCGAGTTATGCTGGAGAGCTGGGCAAACTCATCGAACCAGCTATTGCTCCTTTGGGTTTTGATTGGAAAATCGGAATCTCCATCATTACGAGTTTTGCAGCTCGCGAAGTTTTTGTTGGCACCATGGCAACCATTTACAGCTTAGGGGCCTCTGATTTTGAAGAAACCACCTTGAAGCAAAAGATGCAGGCCGATATACATCCCAGAACGGGCGAACCGGTGTATTCCATCGCCACAACCTTTAGTTTGCTTGTATTTTATGCATTTGCCATGCAATGTATGAGTACGTTGGTCATTACTTTTCGTGAAACGAGAAGTTGGAAGTGGCCTGCATTGCAGTTCGTTTACATGACTGGCCTTGCTTGGCTGGCCAGCTTCGTTATTTACCAACTATTGAAGTAAATGACACCCGGACTCCCGGAAAAACTTAGTGCTGCACTGCGGCCGTTTATTCCCGGCGATGCGGTTCCTCTAGCTGTAGACTTCATTATTCAACACCGCGTTCAACTAACCGTAACAAGAGGAAGGGCCACCAAATTGGGAGATTATCGTCACCCGTATTTAGGTGAAGGGCATCGGGTAACGGTAAATGGCACCTTAAATCAGTATGCTTTTTTGGTTACGCTTGTGCATGAATTTGCCCATCTAACCACGTGGGAGGCGCATAAAAATGGGGTTAAGCCACATGGTTCAGAATGGAAGAACCAGTTTACGCAGCTGATGAAACCGTATTTGACAGAAACCATTTTTCCAACAGCTCTATTGGAGGTTTTGTACCAATACTTCAAAAACCCACGTGCGTCGAGCTGTGCCGATCCTGAATTGATGCGTGAGCTGGCCAACTATGACAAAAAGCGAGACAACTATGACTTTTTAGAAGAACTACCCGAAGGCGCCGTATTTATGACGCGCCAGCGTAGGTATTTTAAAAAGGGCGAAAAAAGAAGAACACGATTTTTGTGCCACGAACTTAGTACCCGCAAAGCCTATCTCTTTCACCCACTTACCCCGGTACAGGAACAAAAGGAGTAAAGTCGCGAGATGATACCTAGTTGTCGTAACCCGTTTTGGAACGCGCTTTAGTTTTGTGCTGGGTTTCGTCCAACTCGTTTTATCGATTGCCAAGGCATTCAACCCAACGGGACGGAACCCTTTTAAACCCTAAAAAAAAGCTGTCGCCCCAACGGAACGACAGCTTCTCTGTTTTTGGTATTCGCCTAAGTTAAGCTTCACTTTTTCCCGAAACGAAAAAGGCAGCACCTGCCAAGGCCAAATCTTTCAATACACCAGGCATGGCCATTTGATCGCCCGACATTACTCCGGGGAGATGTATCGTTAGCACAAATACCAACATCATTACGCCCAAAAGTAAGGTGGCTAAACGGGTCATCTTACCGGTGAGCATGCTGATACAAGCGGCGAGCAACGCCAAGCCCGTTACGTAGATCCACAGTACTCCGCCGGGTAACCAGCCAGGAATCATTCCAGCCATATTATCGGCACCCATAAAATGGAAGATGCCAAAAATGCCGAAGGGGAGCGCAAAGAGAACTTTGCCAATTTTGTCAAGATTGTTCATGCGTTTGGGTTTTAGGGTTTAAACAACGATATGCTTAGTTGTTCTAAACTAGACATTTACAAATACCCAAACAAATATGTTTATCAACGAAAACGCAATAGGGTTTGTCCCTTTTCAACGGCCTGACCGGCAGTTACCGCAATTTTATCCACCACACCAGCACCAGGCGACTTGAGAACATTTTCCATTTTCATGCTCTCTAAAACCAGCAAGGGGTCTCCTTTTTGAACTTCGGTGCCTGAATCCACCAAGGTGCGGAGTACCAATCCGGGCATTGGTGCCTTTACTTCGTTCACTTTGGTTTCGGCGAGCGTATCCATACCTAATTTTTGGAGCATTAGGTCGAGGTCGTTTCTGATTTCGAGCGAAAATGAAGCCCCATTCACCAATAGGTCCATCTTTTTGTCTTCCGCTCGCAACAACTCAATCGTATATGATTTATGGTTCAAAAGCAAGTGAAAGCGATGCGAATCGAGTTGTACGAGGTCCATTTGTGCGGCTTGGCCGTTGAGGATATAGGCCCCGTTTACTTTTTCGAGCTGGTGAGCCCGGCCATTAACACGGATTTCGTACATGATATAAGTTTTTGGTTGTCAAAACTAAGCAAAATGACAAACTTTGGGAGCTATGGATACCCCAAAGCGCCATCATTCTGATAAATCTACTTCTATGAAGCAGCTCCAGTTTCTTTTTGTGTTCACGCTACTCTTGGTCAGTGCGTGTACGAGTTCTCGAAAACCCGAAAAAGCAGTGACAGCTGCAGCGAAGCCTGCTGTTCGTTCCTACGATCTTGTAGAAGACTATCGACCAGCAAGGTCGCTCGACATGAAGGTGGTGCATACGAAGCTCTACTTGAAGCCGGATTTTTCCCAAGCTTGGATGCGCGGAACGGCCTATTTAACCATTCAGCCGCATTTCTACGCGAGCGATAGCCTCATTTTGGATGCGAAAGGATTTACGTTGAATCGCGTAGAGTATATCGGAGACGATTTTTTCAGACCACTGAAATACACCTACGATGGGCAGAAAATAAGGATGTTTTTAGGGTTTAACCATGCGCCACGAAAAAATTTCGAGATTCTGATCGAATACATCGCCAAGCCAAATGAACTAGAAAATGTTGCCGGAAGTGCAGCTATTCAGGGAGCGAAAGGACTCTACTTTATTAACGGTGACGGAAAAGACCCGAATAAACCCACACAGCTTTGGACGCAAGGTGAAACAGAATCGAACTCGTGTTGGTACCCTACCATTGATGCACCCAACCAAAAAACTACCCAAGAAATTTACCTGACGGTAGACACGGGATTTGTTACCCTGAGCAACGGCGAATTGGTATATAGTACGGATAATGGCGATGGTACACGCACCGACTACTGGAAACAGGACTTGCCTCATGCCCCGTACCTCACGATGCTTGCGGTTGGTAAATTTGCTGTGGCTCGCGAAAGCTGGAGAGGCAAAGAGGTGAGTTATTATGTTGAACCTCAATTTGCTGCTACCGCTAAAGTCACTTACCCGAATACTGTAGAAATGCTGGAGTTTTATTCGAACCAGCTTGGCGTGCCTTACCCCTGGAACAAATACAGCCAGATAAGTGTGCGGGATTACGTGAGTGGTGCCATGGAAAACACCACAGCCGTAATTTTTGGAGAATGGGCGCAGCGCACCGAGCGGGAACTACTCGACGGAAGCAGCGAAAGCACGGTTGCACATGAAATGTATCACCACTGGTTTGGCGACTTGGTTACCTGTGAGTCGTGGAGTAATATTTCGGTAAACGAGAGTTTTGCCACGTACGGCAGCTATTTGTGGGACGAGCATAAATATGGTCGTTTTGAGGCCGACCGAGGATTACACGACAATCTACGAGCTTATCTGAATGAAGCGAAGAGAAAGCAAGAGAACATGGTTCGTTTTTATTACGAAGACAAAGACGATGTTTTTGATAGCCACAGTTACGCCAAAGGAAGTCGCATTTTGCATATGCTCCGAACCGAAGTTGGAGATGAAGCCTACTTTGCTGCCTTAAAATTATTCCTTACCCGCTATGCCTATCAGGCAGTAGAGATCCAACAATTACGTTTGTGTTTTGAGGAGGTTACCGGACGAGATATGAACTGGTTTTTTAACCAGTGGTGGTATGCCAAGGGGCATCCGGTGCTCGACATTCAATACAGCTGGGCCGATAGCAGCCAGGAGGCTGTGGTCACCATCAAACAAAAGCAAGACTTTTCTTCAACTCCTCGGTATCGATTGCCCATGCAAATAGACGTATATACCCCGTCTGGCAAAAGCACTCACCGCGTGGTGCTTTCCAAGGCCGAACAGGTTTTCAGACTCAAGTCGAGTACTAAACCCATCTTGGTAAATGCCGACGCACAAAAAGTTTTGCTGTGCGAAAAAAAGGAAAACAAAACCGCTGAAGAATATATCGTGCAGTGGAAACAAGCGCCGTTATACTTAGATAAACTGGAAGCATTGCAGTATTTACGCAACCAGCAAACGCCAGATGCTCGGGCTGTCTTCTTGGAGGCACTTGAACATCCGTTTTGGGACATCCGTGTTTTTGCCATCAGCAACTGGAAATTCACGGCATGGAAAGAGGATGCCGACCTTTTTGAGCGCTTAAAAATGATGGCAAAGTCAGATAACGACAGTCGTGTGCGTTCGGCAGCATTGAATAAGCTTGGAGAAATATCGCCGCAACGCGCATCCGCAACCTTTGAAGATGCGTTATCGAAAGAAAGATCGCTCCGCGTGATCAGTACGGCACTTCGAAATCTGGCCAAAGCCGACTCGGCGAAAGCGATGCGTGAAGCCGCGGCGTACGAACAAGAGCGCTTCGTGAAGGCTGCAGTGTATGATGTATATGGCCAACTAGGCGATGCCTCTAAACTCGACTTCTTCGAAAGCGATTGGGCGAATGCAGGGAATGCACGTTTTCAATGGGTTAACAATTACGTCGACCTTTTGACTCGTTTAAATGACGCCGCTTTGAAGAAAAGAGGGCTCGATTTCTTAAAAAGCAAAGAAAAAGAAGTTTCGGGCTGGCAATTAGATTATCTAAAGGGCATTCGCAAAAAACTGGAAGAACCAACGGCGAAATAGGCCGAAACTTTATCCACTTGCTACTGGGGATAAATTGGATAATTGCGCATGAATAATTATCTTTGCAGCGCAAATGAGAGAGGGGACCCGGCAGTCCCCTCTTTTATTACGCTCCTATGAACAGTTTACAAACCCGAATACTCCAGCAGCTCGAAGCCGTTTTAAAAGATGAGCACCATTTCCTTGTCGACCTTAAACTAGGGTCGAACGGCAGGCACATTACCGTTTTGCTAGATGGCGACACGGGTGTGAGCATCGATTATTGTGCTGAGGTGAGTCGTGCTTTAGGCGAACGTTTAGAAACATTCACCGAGCTTGACAAATATGTGCTCGAAGTTTCCTCGCCGGGTGCCGATGCCCCGTTGCGGCTGCTTCGTCAATATCCTAAACACATTGGCCGTACCTTGAAGATGCTGTTGAACGACGGGAATAAGCTAGAAGCCAAACTTCTGGGCATAAACGGGAGTGTTTTGGAGCTGGAATACGCCCAAAAGGAAAAAGGAAAAAAAGCGGTTCTTTTAACCAAGACGCTTCAGTTTTCGGAAATCAAAGAAGCTAAAGTCATTATCTCTTTTAAATAAACGAATACCATGAACAGCAGCGAACTCATAGAGTCCTTTTCAGAGTTCAAGGAACTAAAGAATATCGACCGGGCCACCATGATGCGTGTGCTTGAAGACGTATTTCGTAGTATGGTGCGCCGTAAGTACGGTACCGACGAAAACTTCGATATCATCCTAAACACAGAAAAGGGCGATCTTGAAATTTGGCGTAACCGTGAGATTGTGGAAGATGATGCAGAAGATGCCGATCAGTTCGACAAAGTAAGATTGCGTGAAGCCCGCTTGATTGAGCCCGACTTTGAGGTGGGCGAAGAGGTTTCGGAAGAAATTAAACTCGAAGATTTTGGTCGCCGCGCCATTTTGGCCGCTCGCCAAACGCTTGTACAACGCATTCTGGAACTTGAAAAAGACAATATTTACAAAAAATACATCGATCGGGTAGGTGAAATCATTACCGGAGAAGTGTATCAGATTTGGAAGAAGGAGATTTTGGTTCTCGACGACGAAGGAAACGAATTAATTCTGCCAAAAGTTGAACAAATTCCTGCCGATTTCTTCAAAAAAGGAGACGCAATCCGCGCGGTAGTACTGGGAGTAGAAATGCAAGGCGCTAGCCCGCGTATTTTAATTAGCCGTTGCGCTCCAGCGTTTTTGGCTCGACTGATGGAGTTGGAAGTACCCGAAATTTTCGACGGACTTATCACCATTAAGAATATCGTTCGTGAACCGGGTGAGCGTGCAAAAGTAGCCGTAGAAAGCTACGACGACAGGATTGACCCCGTAGGGGCCTGTGTAGGCATGAAAGGTTCTCGTATTCACGGCATCGTACGTGAGCTGCGCAACGAAAGCATCGACGTAATCAACTACACCAACAACCTTCAGCTATACATACAGCGGGCATTGAGTCCGGCGAAGATTACCAGCATGGAGCTTGACCACGACCATAAAAAAGCCCACGTATTCCTCAAGCCCGATCAAGTTTCTTTGGCTATCGGTAAAGGTGGGCATAACATCCGTTTGGCAGCGCGCCTTACGGGATTTGAAATCGACGTTTTCCGCGATATGGAAGACGACAACAGCGACATCGATCTGGACGAATTTGCCGATGAAATCGACACCTGGATACTCGATGAGCTGAAAGCTATAGGTTGCGATACTGCGCGTTCGGTATTGGAGCTAGGTAAAGATGAGCTGGTTCGTAGAACCGAGCTGGAGGAGGAAACCGTGCAGGAAATTCTCGCCATTATCAAGGCTGAATTTGAATAAACACTCCTGCACCAATACATTAAAAATCAGGGAAAAACAGGCATGTCAGAAGGAAGTATCAGGATAAAAAAGGCCGCCACCGAGTTCAACATCAGTGTATCGCACGTTGTGGAGCACCTTAGCAAGAAGGGTTTCACAGTGGATAATAATCCAAATGCGAAAATCACCGAGGAGATGTACGGTGTGTTGCTGCGCGACTTTGGTCAAGACAAAAAGATCAAAGAGCAAGCCGCCCAGATCTCAATCGGACGCCAGTCGAAGAGCGATGTGGTGCTCGACACCAAAGAGTTCGCAACGCCTCCGGCAGCAGCTGAGAAAGAACAAGAAGAAGTGCTCATCAAAGGGCTGAATACAGCTAAAGCTGTAGCCGCTGCAGCCGCGCCTGCTGAAGAGAAGCCTGTAACTGCAGCGCCTAAAGTAGAAAAGGAAGAAACACCTGAATTGGTGGCAGTTCCAGCGAATAAGCCAACAGAGCCTGTTGCGATTGTCGAGCAAAAAGAAGCTACTCCCGTTGCCGAACTGCCTGTTCCCGAGGCACCAGCGGTCAAAGTGGAAGCTGCTCCTGCGTCTGCTCCAGAAGAATCAGCTAAGCCAGACACAACAAGTGCCGATGCTACTGGCCCGAAAGTGCTCAGGACCATTGACCTAGACGCCTTAAATAAGAACAAACAACGTCCGCAGCAGAGCAACCAGCGGCCAAATGCCCCAAAACCCGAAGCGCCAAAGGCGCCCGAGCAGCCAAAGCCTAAGGTTGCTGAGGTCGCTCCTAAGGCCGAAGAGGCTCCAAATGCAGATAAGCCTTTGAACGAAGAAGATGAAGCCGTAATACGTGCTAAAGCGGATCGTTTGCAAGGCACTACGGTACTCGGTAAGATAGATCTTACCCAATTCGAAAAACGAAAACCTGTTGCAAGCTCTAGCGACGATGCAGCAGCTCGCCGTAAACGCAAGCGCAAAGATGGCACCGTTCCCGGTCAGCCAGCAACAGGCAATGCACCAGCCCAAGGTGCCGGTGGAGGAAACCGCGAGAATCGCCCTGCTGGTCAAGGTGGAAACAACCGCGGCCCGAACCAAGGCGGCAATAATCGTCCCGTAGGCGGCAATAATCGCCCAGGAGGAAACAACCGTAACGATAGAGGAGGCTTGCCACAACCGAAGGCCGAGCCTACCGAGAAGGAAATACAAGATCAGATCAAGGCCACCATGGCTCGTTTACAAGGAGGAAATACCCGCGGACGAGGCAAATTGGGTAAGAAGGCAAGATTTGAGCGCGATAACGAAGGTGCTGAACAAGAGAGCGGAGAAAAAATCAAGCTGCAGGTTACGGAATTCCTAACCACGGGTGAATTGGCTCAGTTGATGGACGTGGCTGTAGGTGACGTTATCATGAACTGTTTCTCATTGGGATTGGTGGTTACTATCAACCAACGACTCGATGCCGAAACCATCACCTTGGTAGCCGATGAGTTCGGTTACGATATCAGCTTTATCTCGGCGGTAGAAAATGAACCACAGCTTGAAGAAGAAAGTGACCCTGAAAATTTAAAGCCAAGAGCGCCAATTGTGACCATCATGGGTCACGTTGACCACGGTAAAACATCGTTACTTGACTTTATTCGCAACACCAATGTGATTGCAGGTGAGGCTGGTGGAATTACCCAGCACATTGGCGCCTATGAGGTGAAACTCAAAGACGGTAAAAGTATCACCTTCCTGGACACGCCGGGTCACGAAGCTTTTACAGCCATGCGTGCGCGTGGTGCCAAGGTAACCGACATCGTCGTTATCGTTATTGCAGCCGACGACAGTGTGATGCCACAAACCAAAGAAGCAATCAGCCATGCGCAGGCCGCTGGAGTTCCTATCGTATTTGCTATCAACAAAATCGACCGACCAGAAGCTAACGCTGAACGTATACGCGAACAGCTTTCGATGATGAACATTTTGGTTGAAAGCTGGGGTGGTAAATACCAAGACCAGGAAATTTCGGCGAAAAAAGGACTCAATGTTGATTTGTTGCTCGAGAAGGTACTATTAGAGGCAGAAATACTGGAACTTAAAGCAGACCCTACCTTGAGGGCCTCGGGAACCATCATTGAATCGAGCTTAGATAAAGGCCGGGGTGTAGTTGCCACCGTCCTCATCGAAAACGGAACCATCCGCATGGGTGATCCAATTCTGGCAGGGGCGCACTTTGGAAAAGTAAAGGCCTTACAAAACGAACGCGGGCAAAAAATACAAAAAGCCGGTCCGGCACAGCCCGTTCAGATCTTAGGCTTTAACAGCTCTCCAACTGCTGGTGACAAATTTTATGTGACCGAAAATGATGCTGTTGCAAAAGAAATAGGAACAAGGCGTCAGCAGCTGATTCGCGAACAAGGTATGCGTACCAAGAAGCATATTACCTTGGACGAAATTGGTCGCCGTTTGGCCATTGGTAACTTCAAAGAGCTTAATTTGATCGTGAAGGGCGACGTGGATGGCTCGGTAGAAGCGTTGAGCGACTCGTTGATGAAACTCAGCACCGACCAGATCCAAGTAAATGTGATTCACAAAGGTGTCGGCCAAATCAGCGAAAGCGATGTTATGTTGGCTTCGGCTTCCGATGCTATCATTATCGGCTTCCAGGTTCGTCCACTAGCCTCTGTACGCCGGTTGGCCGAACAGGAAGAAATCGACATTCGCACCTATAGCATCATTTACGACGCCATTGAGGAAATCAAGAGTGCGATGGAAGGCATGCTTGCTCCAACCTACGAAGAGAAGGTTGTATGTAACGTGGAAATCCGTGAAACCTTCAAAATCAGTAAGGTTGGAACCATTGCTGGATGTATGGTACTCGATGGAAAGATTAACCGGAATACCAAAGTGAGAGTGCTCCGCGATGGTGTGGTGATTCATACCGGTGAATTGGCTTCACTGAAGCGCTACAAAGACGATGTGAAAGAAGTTAACCAAGGCTACGAATGTGGCTTGAACATCAATAACTTCAACGACATTCAAGTTGGCGACATCATTGAAGGATACGAACGCGTAGAAGTTAAAGCAAAACTTTAAAGCATAACGTTTGAGAAAAGGGCTCCCATTCGGGAGCCTTTTTTTATTTGAGGATTCACTAAGGCTATTTCAACTGTTTTCGACTAGCATTGGTGGGTATTTCTGTATTTATATTGCGATCATGGAGAAATGGTTTTCGCTTCTCGAAGGAGTTGCCGCCGTATTGGGTATTTTGAGCGTTTGGTTTTCCCGCAAGATTGGCGTGCTTACCTATCCTTTCGGGATGGTTAGCGTGGCGATGTACATTTTTCTCTGTTGGGAAGTGAGGTTATATGCAGATGCAGGAATTAATGGCTGGTACTTTTTGATGAGTATGTATGGCTGGATGCGCTGGCAAGCTACTGAGACCAATAAAGCATTATCGGTGAGCTATTTAGACCGAAAATCGGCACGTATAGGTTTAGGGCTTGCAGTGGTGGCATTTTTGGTGTTGGGTTGGGTTCTTGGTTCCTTCACCGATAGCGACGTTCCTTGGATAGATGCTTTTACTTCGGCAATAGCCATAGTGGGCATGTATTGGATGGCCGAAAAGAAACTGGAGCACTGGATAGCATGGTCGGTTGTAAACGTGGTGAGTATTCCCTTATACCTCTACAAAGACATGCCTTTAACGGCGCTTCAGTATTTGGTTTTTTTGCTATTCACATTTCAAGGCTGGAAAATATGGAAAAGAGTGGTTTCATAGTTTGTATTTTTCCGAGCGATGTTTAAAAACCTATTCGAATCACCTAAGCGACGGGAAGAAGCCACCATACGGCGTTTATTTGCAAACAGTGCCCGAGCCTGCTGGTTAGTAGGGGAGTTTGCGACTATTCTATGGAAAAACGATCGGGCAGTTGAAGTTGAGCATGAAATAAAAGGAGAAGCCCTTCGCGGCTTATTGAATGGTCAGTTTTCGGGTTTAGATTGGACGCCGATTCGTCAAGAAATTTTGGCGCAGGAGCATTATTTGAGGCTAGATGACCAATTAGTTGCTGTACAAGCCGAGTTTTTACCACTCGAACATCAATCGGCCTGGTTGCTACAACTGGTTGTTAGCCGCGTTCGTAAACTGAGTCGCATTCAGAAAATCGATCTTAATTCGGTATTCCGTGTGGGCGTTCAACGCTTGCCTTTGATCGTGTATCTCTACAATCTCGAGCGCAAGCTAAATCTCTACACAAGTCCGAATATTGAACAGCTTTTGGGTTTTACACCCGAGCAAATGCGAAAATTTGGCCCGAGAATCTTGAGCATCATGACGTATCCGGAGGACCGACCCAGAATCATGGCTTTTTTTGATGAAATACGCGAAGGAAAGAAGACCTATTATGAAATCAAATACCGTTTTGTGGATGCCGAAGGTAATGTGCGTTGGTTATTTACCCGCGAAACCGTAGTAGAGGTAACCAATGCAGGCGAACATATTCTGTTAGCCGTTACGGAGGAGCTCCCCGAACATCAAAGCGGTTTGATACAATTAAGTCCGGCAGAGTATGCTCATTTTGCTCAACAAGCCGAAGCCGATTTCAACAAATACGGAATAGCATAAACCGTTTGGAACCTTTTGCGAGGCTGTTGGCGTTGTTCCTACATGTTGGCTTTGCCGGATAAGCGAATCAATGCCTATCTTAGCAAAGCCGTACGCCTTAGGTGCACGGATGGAAGCCACAGAAACCAGATTTAGTAACGTTTTGAGTTCCCTGACTAAAAGTCAAAAGAACCGTGTTTTTGAGCAGGAATTTTATCCTGTAATGGATGCGTTGTACAATTTCGCGTTTCGTCTTACTTTGAACGAAGACGATGCGAACGATCTTGTGCAGGAAACCTATCTCAAAGCCTATCGTTTCATAGAATCGTACCAAAGCGGCACCAATGCCAAAGCATGGTTGTTTCGGATTTTGAAGAACAGCTTCATCAACGATTTTCGTAAGAAAAGCAAGGAGCCCGACAAAACGGATTACGATGAGGTTGAACAGATTTACAATTCGGAAGACGCACACTATTCGGCAACAGTGGATTTGCGTTCGGAGGTGTTTTCGGGTGTGTTGGGAGACGAGCTCACCAGTGCATTGAATCAGCTCCCGGTCGATTTTAGATTGATTATTCTACTCAGCGATATCGAAGGCTTCACCTACGAGGAGATGTCGAAAATTATCGGTATTCCGATTGGTACAGTTCGCTCACGCTTGCACCGTGCCCGAAATATGTTGAAAGATAGCATCAAAGAATACGCCCGACGTATGGGTTATAAAGTTGACGAGGCATGAAAGACAATACGTGTAAAAAGGTCGTCGAAAAAATTCCACTCTTTCTTGACGGCGAGATGCCCGAAAATGAAATTCCAATATTCTTGGAACATGTGAAATACTGCAGCAAATGCGGTGAGCGCTTTGATATGGAACAAAGCTTCAAAGATGCTATTAAGGCTCGTTGCGAGCGTAAATGCGTCAGCGAACAAATTGCCGACTCGATACGAAATAAAATATCGATGTTGCTGGCGCGCTCTTAAGGCGCTACCACGGGCATATTCGCTTTCTGCCAAGCCAACATGCCGCCTTCAAGATTATAAACCTTCTTGAACCCTTTTTGTACCATCATGTCGTAGGTGGTACCACTCCGGCCTCCACTTCTGCAATACAATAAATAGGTAACATCCTTGTCCAAGGCGTCGATAGCCGCGTTGAAGGAGTCGGTTTCGTAATAGTCCAGCTGTTTGGCCCCTTCGATATGTCCGCTACTGAATTCATCGATGGTTCTTACGTCGAGAACAACTACTCCGGTTGTTTTCATTTTTTCGGCGAATACAGCGGGGGTGAGCTGACCTGTTTCGGTTTGTTGGCTGCATGAAACAAAGCCCAATATAAATAGCAATAAAAACGAAAAAGAAGTAGTGATTCGCATAGGTGAAAGCTTTTGACGACAATTTACCAATTTAGATGTACAATACCGTATTTTTAGACCTTAACCGTTCGCCGTGGCCTACGATTTTCATCACGACCCCGCTGCTTATTTGAAATTTTTAAGCGATAATGCCCGAAAGAGCATACTTCCTTTTGTTAGTCCTCAATTGAAAAAGCCACTTGAAGCATGTAAAGTGCTTGAATTAGGGTGTGGCGAAGGCGGTAATTTGTTGCCATTTGCAGAAGCCGGGGCAAATTGCACGGGGATCGACTTAAATGCCCGAAAAATCGAGGAAGGCAAGGTGCTGATGGCCGAACACATTCAGGCTGGAAGAATGGAACTTTTTGCGGAAGACATATTTAATCCTGCCATAGAGGAGGCATTTACGGGCAAGTTTGATCTTATCATTTTAAAAGATGTGATTGAGCATATTCCGAATAAAGACAAGGCACTTCTTCAAATGCGGCGTTTTTTATCCGATGAAGGCTTGTTGTTTATTGGTTGGCCACCGTGGTTAATGCCTTTTGGTGGGCACCAGCAAATTGCCGAAAGTAAAATTTTAAAGGTGTTTGCCTGGTTGCATCTCTTGCCAAAACGAATTTACGTTGCGGTTCTCAAAGCCTTTGGAGAGCCCAAACAAGTGGTAGATGAATTGGCAGAAATACACGATTATAGCGTACATATTAACCAAATGAACCGATTGTACAAACTAACCGGGTTTCAAATGGTGAAGGAGCTTCATTATTTCATTAACCCGATTTATGAATACAAATTTGGGTTGAAAACCAGAAAACAAGCACCCTTCATTACCGCTATTCCTTGGGTGCGCGATTTTTTTACCACCTCGTGTTATTATTTGTTGGCCAAGAAGCATTAAAAAGAAAATGCCCATGCACTCGAGGTACACGGGCGTTTCCGGATTAGTTTGGTTGGTTGGTACAAGCTAAGAACTTTTTTGTAGTCCTGTACCCCTCGTTTTTTCAATTTTACTCCAGCATTTTGTGATGGAGCGCATATTTTATCAATCCCACGATGCCCGACGTGCCTGTCTTGCGGTAAATATTCTTTCGGTGGGTTTCAACCGTCCGGATACTGATTTGCAGCGTATCGGCGATTTGGCGGTTGCTATACTCGTTGAATATAAGACTGAGAATCTCCCGCTGTTTTTTAGTTAATACCTGCATAACAAATAGTTTGGTTCTAAATCAAAACTATCGTATTCATTCTGGGGCTTCAATACCCGAATTCGGGTATTTTAAGTTACCCTCTGGGGGGTATTACAATAATTTGTGCTGCATGGCATATTTTACCAAGCCCACTACGGTATGTGTTTCGCTTTTTCTAAATATGTTCTTACGGTGCGACTCCACCGTGCGTTCGCTTATAAACAGGGCATCAGCAATTTGTTTGTTGCTGTATTCCTTAGCGATTAAGCGTACAATTTCTATTTCTCTGTCGGTTAAAACCGAGTTGTTTTGTCGTTGCTCTTGCTCCAATAACTTGAGTGAAACTTCTGGGCTAATGTACTTTCCGCCGTGTAGTACAGTACGTATGGCCCGTACAAGTTCTTCGCGACTATTGCTTTTGAGCACGTAACCAAGCACCCCAGTATTTAAAACGTCGCGCAGCAGCTCCGATTCATCGTGCATGCTGAGCACTAAGATTTTCAGGTCGGGCAATTTTTTGCGGATGTCGCGAATGAAGCTGGTGTGTTCTACGTCGGGAAGGCTCAAATCTGTAACCAATATGTCGACCGAGAGGTAAGCAAGCATATTTAGTCCCATCCGTGCGTCGGTGGCTTCTGCCACCACTTCTAGGTCGGGTTCCGACGACAAAAGTTGCTTGATCCCGTCAAGCAAAATTTTGTGGTCGTCCACGAGCATTACGCGCCATCTTCTGGGGGTGTCCATAATTGTAAAACTAGTGGCCTGTGCCGATAAACCTATAGGTTTAGGCGAATATACTCACCTAAAATAAATACAGGATGAATATTTTACAATCCCTTTTGCTTTCGAAGGCGCAAGAAGAAATCGCGGAGCAATTGAGATGCTGTTGCTTCTTGTATTCCTGGTTTAATTTCTGTTTTTGGATGAAGCATGTGAGGGTGGATACAGCGATAGCCGCGTTTTTCGTCGGAAGCAGCGTAAACTACTCTACCGATTTGACTCCAATACAATGCCCCGGCACACATCGGACAGGGTTCCAGGGTTACGTAAAGCGTACATTCGGGTAAATACTTGCTGCCCAACTGATTAGATGCGGCCGTTAAAGCCTGCATTTCGGCATGGGCAGTCACATCGGTCAGCGTTTCCGTCAGATTATGGGCCCGGGCAATAATTTTTCCATTTACGGCAATGACAGCACCAACCGGGATTTCACCCATATCGAATGCTTTGCGCGCCTCCTTGAGCGCTTCGGCCATAAAGTAATCGTCGGATTGGATAGTAAGCACGATACAAAGGTAAACGACTTGAAGCACCGAACTCAACTTGCTGGAAAAAGTGCGCCAGAAACAAACATGCTAAATTTTTGTATATGTTAAATTATACCTACTTCCCAACCTTTTGCAATTGTGTTGCGTAGTATAGTTCACCAAGCCCTAAGTACATGAAAACGAAGCTCCTTTCGCTAGCCTTACTGCTTTTTCCTGCCTTGTTGTTGGCGCAAACCTATACGGTGCAACTGCAAGGGCAAATAATAGCCAATTCTCCCGCTATTCCTGTATCAAACGTTACCGTGCGGATATATCCGGATAGTAACGCAAACCCCGGCTTTTTACCTTTTACCGTATTGAGTGATAGCATGGGCCGGGTGAACACCAGTGTTAATTTAACTGCCGCTGGGTTGCTGAGAATCGACATCATTAATTGCAACGGTCAGCCTAGTCATCCGTTTTTGTTTCCGGTGAGCCCAGGCCTGCCCATACTTTCTTTTGCATTTATCAATAACTGTATTCCTGCTACATCCAATTGTGTGGCTGGCTTTACGGCTATGCCCGACACTTTGTCGCCAATATCGGGGCAGTATACCTTTACAAGTACCAGTACCAATGTCACGCCAACTACCAGTTATTTCTGGGACTTTGGGGATGGCAACTTCGGTTGGGGACCTTTTGTAACCCATACCTATTTAAATTCTGGTATCTACACCGTTCTGCACGTGGTTTTCGATCACAATGGATGTCAAGATTCTGCCATTCAAGTCCTTAATGTGATAAGCTCGGGGCCACCGGCAGGTTGTCATGCCTTTTTTATCCCCACACCGTCTGCAGCGCCAAGCGCTCCGGCCTTGATTAGCTTCAACAATGCGTCAATCGCTAATCCGAGTGCAGTTTTCCAATGGACATTCGGCGATGGTACTGCATCTACGTTAGTTTCGCCTTTTCACACCTATCAAAACAACGGTATTTATGTGGTTACTTTAACCCAAACCGATACCGTATTTAGCTGTACCGACACCTACATAGACACCGTGTATGTTGGACAGCCCGTAGGTATTTGTAGTGTTCGTTTCACTTCCGCCGCCGACACTATTGACCCCAATGTAGTTACGTTTCTTAGTCAGCCTATCGTAGCAGGGGGTTTAATTCAATATACTTGGGACTTCGGCAATGGGTTGTTGGTCCATCAAGATAACCCGGTGCTATACCTCCCCAATGGCATTTACCCTGTGTGTTTGACCATCACTACCAGCAGGGGCTGTACCGCAACCTTTTGCGATACTGTAATCGTTAATGGCGGACAAATACCTTGTCAGGCAAGTTTCAACTATCAACCTGCGGCATCAGGTCTACCCTTGACCATTGATTTTTTCAACAGTTCGCCATGGCAACCCGGTCATCTTCCTTTTGATTCTGTAATATGGGATTTTGGAGATGGAAGCCCACTTGTAGTTCAAAACTCAACGCCTACACATACCTATGCTTCACCAGGCAATTACAACGTTTGTATTACCGTGGTGAGCGCACAATGCACCAATACCTTTTGTGCCGTAATCAACGTTAGCAACTCGTCGTTGAGAATTTATAGCATCGACGGAGTGGTATTTGGGGTTCCGCCAATTCCAGCGAACACCTTGAACGTGGTCTTGTTTGAGCTTCAAGGTACCACTTGGATACCTGTCGATTCCATGATAGCGGGAGTGTCAATTCCATTTTATCGCTACGAATTCGACAGTCTTGCAGCCGGTATTTACAGCATAAGAACCGAACTTACCCCGAACTCGCTCAATTACCTGAACTACTTCCCTACCTATTTGGGCAATACAACCAATTGGAATCAGGCTCAAGGCTTGTTTGTTGGGCCGCAAAACCCAGCGCCATTCACTACCATCGTCATGATACCCAACTTCAACTTGGGTTCGGGAGGGGGATTGATTACCGGCAACGTAATCAATGGTTCGGGCTTGCGAGTATCGAGTCGTTATAACGGCATGCGAGTGCAGTTGTTGAATGAACTGTCAGAGCCGCTCATTACGAGTGTACTTGATGCGCAAGGAAACTTCTCCTTCAATAACCTGCCGTTTGGCAAGTACTTGGTTCATATCGACTGGCCGGGAATGCCTTGCAACCCATATCTCGTGGAGTTAAGTGCCAACCAGCCGCAGCATAATGGCGTTCAATTCATTATCGGCGCAAGCGGCATCAGCACAAGCGTTCGAGAGGAGAGCAGCTTCGAGAACACCGTAGTTTTCCCAAATCCGGTGGTTGACCAGTTGAATTTGACTACCAATGTACGACGTGCTGGCACATATACCGCGATTGTGCGCGATTTGAGTGGCAGAACCGTCATGCTAAAAGAACATCAGCTTGAGTCAGGCGCCCAAGAGCTAGAGTGGTCGTTTGAAGCGCTTGCCAAGGGCATGTATCTGTTGGAGTTCAAAGGCCCAGATCAGCGCACCGAAACATTTAGAATCATCCGTTAACAAGCGGGAGTTGCCCGTTTGCGTATAGTCTCTTCATAGATCATCCGCCGATGCCGGGAGGTGTCGGCGGTTTTTTTTGCTTATCATCTTCGTATTACAAATGGTGGTATTTGACTTGAATGCTGTAACTACTTTTATCTTTGCGATTCTATACCCAATTACATGTTACGAACACACCACTGCGGCGAATTACGAATTCAACACCTTCATCAAACCACCACCCTTTGCGGTTGGGTAAGTCGTGTTCGCGACAAGGGTGGTATGGTGTGGTTAGATCTGCGCGATCGCTACGGCATTACGCAACTTTTGTTTGATGAGGCGCGTACTTCGGCCGATTTACTCAAGCAAGTTCGGGAGTTAGGGCGCGAGTTCGTTATTCAAGCAAGTGGACGCGTATTAGAGCGCGTGGCCAAAAACGACAAAATAGCCACCGGCGACATTGAAATTTTGGTTGAAAGCCTTGTGGTTCTTAATCCGGCCAAATTACCTCCATTTTTGATTGAAGACGAAACAGATGGGGGCGACGATTTGCGCATGAAGTACCGATATCTGGACTTGCGTAGAAATCCGGTGCGTGCAAATCTCGAGCTACGTCATCGTATGGCACAGGAGGTTCGTCGCTACCTCGATAGTTTAGGCTTTCTAGAGGTGGAAACACCTGTTTTGATAAAAAGTACCCCAGAAGGAGCGCGCGACTTTGTGGTACCTTCACGGATGAACCAAGGCGAGTTTTACGCGCTTCCACAGAGTCCACAAACGTTCAAACAACTGCTGATGGTGAGCGGCTTTGATCGCTACTTCCAAATCGTGAAGTGTTTTCGCGACGAGGACTTGCGCGCCGACCGACAGCCAGAATTCACACAAATTGACTGTGAAATGGCCTTTATTGAACGAGAAGATATTCTTCAAACCTTTGAAGGGCTCATGCGTGAACTTTTCACGAAAGTAAAAGGATACGATATTGGGGAAATAATACGCATGAGCTACGACGACGCCATGCTGTATTACGGAAACGACAAGCCCGATATTCGTTTCGATATGCGAATCGCCACGCTGAAGGGACACGGCAACGACCTGACCAGTGGCGCTGGATTTGGGGTTTTTGATGGCGCAGAGGCAGTTCTGGCCATAGCGGCAACCGGCTGCTCGACCTACACACGAAAACAACTGGATGAACTAACCGAATGGGTAAAACGGCCACAGCTTGGCATGAAAGGCCTGGTATATGTGCGCCTGGAAGAAGACGGAAGTTTAAAATCGAGTGTAGATAAGTTTTACAGCGAAGAGGTACTACGCTCTTGGGCCGACCGTTGTGGGGCAGTTCCGGGCGATTTGATCTTGGTACTTGCTGGGGATGAAGCTTTAACGCGTAAAGCCATGAGCGAGCTTCGTTTGGAAATGGGCAACCGACTGGGCTTGCGCAACAAAGACAATTATAAGGCCTTGTGGGTGCTCGACTTTCCATTACTTGAGTGGGATGAAGAAGAAAAAAGATGGAATGCCATGCACCACCCGTTCACCTCCCCGAGACCCGAGGACTTGGACAAGCTTGCTACAGACCCAGGAGCCGTTAAGGCCAATGCCTACGATATGGTATTGAACGGTACAGAAGTAGGAGGAGGCTCGATCCGTATTCACGACAGAGCGCTACAGAGTAAAATGTTTGAAGCGCTCGGCTTTACGCCAGAAGAAGCCGAAGCCAAATTTGGCTTTTTACTAAGCGCATTCGAATATGGCGCACCGCCACATGGTGGAATAGCCTTTGGTTTCGACCGGCTTTGTTCTTTGTTTGGCGGCAGCGAAGGTATCCGCGATTTTATAGCCTTCCCTAAAAACAATTCGGGTCGCGACACCATGATAGATGCACCTTCGGCTATCGACCAGAAGCAGCGAAAAGAATTGGGTTTGTAGTTTACGGTTGGATTAACTCCCAGCCATAGCGGACAATCATTAGGCTTACTACAACCAAAAATACCTTACGCACAAAGCTATTTCCTTTGCGTATGGCCAGCTTGCTGCCCACCAGGCTGCCCAAAACGTTAAACGCAGCCAGCACCACTGCTGCCTCGAGCAAAAACTGACCGTTTCCGATAAAAACGAAAAGTGCGCCGATGTTGGTTAACATATTGACCACCTTCGCATACGCGGAAGCGGTTAGGAAGTCTTCACCCAAAAAAACCACAAAGCCCATCACCAGGAAGCTGCCGGTTCCAGGGCCAAAAAAGCCGTCGTAAAATCCAATTCCTAAGCCAAGGAGACCGCCCGCTATCCACCTTTTGGTGGCTGAAATGGGTATTTGGGAAGTTGCACCTAAATTTTTTCGCATGGCAGTATACACGGCCATTCCTATTAACAGAAACAAAACTATTGGCTTCAGGAGCCTGGGGTCGAGCCGACTTAAGGTATTGGCCCCCAGCCATGAACCTAAAAAGGCTAATGCACCTACAAAGGCTACGATTGCCCAATTCAATCGCACTTTTCGTAGGTATTGCCAAGCGGCTACACTGGTTCCGCTAAATCCTGCTATTTTGTTCGTTCCAAAGAGAATGGGTAATGACTCAATCGGGTAAGCGATTAAAACTGCGGGCAGTTGAATCAAGCCTCCACCACCGACCATTGCATCGAGCAGACCCGCAAAAAATGCAGCCAATGCAAGTACAGCCAAGGTAATGTCTATTTCAGGCACAGCTGAGTGGGCTTGAATTTATTTCGATGATGCCAAAACTAAGCGTCTTTTACCCACCACGCCGACAACATCAGCACCGGGTGCATGACCAATAATCTTACCCAGGCAAGCCAGAGCGGCAAACAAACCATGGGGCTAAGACAACCGCCAGCTTGAATCATGTATACGTGAACCGGTATGAAGGCGATGAGCATAAGGATTATGCCTTTAGCTGCTAGTGCTCTAAACCGAGGCAAAAACAAGTTTAAACCCAATACAATCTCGGCGATGCCCGCTAATATGTTGAGCTCAAAAGCAAACTCGGCAAGCCAAGGCGGAAACATGACACTATAAAAATTGGGGTTAATGAAGTGGTTGGCCCCCAGTATTGGATAAGCCACAGCTTGGCCATAAAGAAGAAGTTTTTTGAGACGACCAGGCGTTTGGAGCATAGGATGAGAATTTAGTTAGCCGGGTGAGTTTAGCGGTTATGCCAAATATTTCTGGCAGCTTCTAAGTCTGCTGGAGTATCTATTCCAATGGGTTTTTCTTGGGTTAAAGCCATGCGAATGTTAACACCATGCCATAAAAGCCGCAGTTGTTCTAGTTTTTCGGTGTTTTCGAGCGCACAAACTGGCCAACTTGTAAACTCCAAGAGCGCTTCACGCCGATAACCATATATACCGATATGTTGGAAATGCTGACCTATAATTACTTGCATTGTACCAGCATCGCGAGGATACGGAATAGGTGCGCGACTAAAATAAAGGGCATCCATTTTTTGATTCACCGCTACTTTCACGACGTTTGGATTCAACAAATCGTCGCCATGAGTTAAGGGACACATTGCCGATGCCACCTGGACCTTAGGGTCGTTGAAGCAAGAAAGCACTTCGGCAAGGGTAGCGGAGTTGGTGAAAGGCTCATCGCCCTGAACATTCACAACAATATCGTACTCGGGGAGTGTGCGGGCAATTTCTGCAATTCGGTCACTGCCGCTTTGGTGCGCGGGGCTACTCATGACCACGTCGCAAGCGGACTTTTGTGCCGCTTCGAAAATGCGTTCATGATCGGTCACTACCAGCACTTTGTCGAACAAGCCAGTACGGGTTACGGCTTGTGCCGTACGAACAATTAGCGGAAAGCCGCCTAAATCGGCCAACATTTTTTCGGGAAAACGCGTTGAACCGAGACGAGCCGGAAGTAATGCGATTTTTTTCATCCCAGTTTTTTCGAGTATGCTTTGTGGGGAATACCTACCTCTTCGAAAATATCCCCGCTGCTTACATAGCCCAGTTGGTCATAAAAACGAAAAGCGCTCTCGCGGGCGTGCAAACGGATGGATTCAAACAAATGCTCTTTGGCCAATGCCTCGGCATATTCTACCAATAGCTTTCCAATACCCAAGCCCTGTTTGTCGGGTCTAACAGCTACCTGACGCATTTTTACGGTAAAAGCGTCGATAGGCAAGAGCACCAAGCAACCCACCAACAACTCACCTTCCCAAGCGGTGAGGTGGTAACTGGTATCTTCTTCTTCGAGTTCTTGTTCGGTAAAAAATAGTCCAAGGGGTTCGCGAAGTACAGCTGTACGCAAAGCGATGCTCAGCGCCCATCCGGCACTTTCGTGCGATACGGTTCGGATGTTGAGGTTCATACCCAAATGCACTTCACCTCACCGAAGCCCATGGAGATTTCCATGACTACCGAGCGTCCGCTGCCTTGTGGCTGATGTTCGAAAATACGATCACCAAAATTAAGTTCTTGTCCGTCGGGAAAAGCCACCTCCCCAAAAATTGCGTTAGCGCGAATGGTGATCGGAAGGTCGCGGGGAATGATAATGGTGGTTTCTCCGAACCAGGTGGTTACGCGTAAGAATTTTTCGGTGGTATCGATGCGGTCGAGATAAAGTTTGCGCTCACCAAACAAAGTGCTGTAGTGTTCCGATGCGGCACCGCCTCCGGCATAGGACGATGCTTTACCAAAGAGTACGGTTTGCGATCCGTCGTCGGCAATGCCATTTCCAAACGGTATCATACGGCCCCGGAGCAAAATAATCCCCAAGCTTATCATGCCTATAGCCAATAAAAGCCTGAAAACGCTTATTTGGAGATCGAAGAAATTATTTAGGGTAAATAAAACGCCTAAAAGTATGAGAATGAGCGCTGAAGCTTGACGAACAGGCATAGGTTTGGGGTTTTCTGCTAATCTACAAAACGACTTGGTTTTGCCGATGCATTTTGACTAGAATGTATGGTCGGAGCTAAGCCGAGGCCGAGCCCTTCATGTGTAAAGTGCGTGTAGGAAAGGCGAAATCGGACCCGTTTTGCAATACAATGTCATAAATCCGGTAATTAATTTCTTCCCTTACTTTACAAAATTCTGCGTAGTCGTTGGTATGAACTAAATACGTGATGAGGATATTTAACGAGCTTTCGCCGTACTCAAAAAAGCGAACTAACGGTTCGTCGTTGGTATCAGGATGCTGCAATAATTCGTTGTGAATGCTGGCAATGATGTTTTTCATCACCTCGGGACGGGTGTCGTAGGTCAAGCCAATAAAAAAACGAGCCCTGCGGTGTGTGCTTTCCGATATGTTGTTGAGCGGTGCACCAACTAAACTTTTGTTGGGTACAGTTACATAACTTTTGTCCAACGTTCGAATACGCGTACTTCTAAATCCTACTTTTTCAACCGTGCCTTGAATACCGTTAAAGTCGATAGTATCACCAACGGTGAATGGCTTGTCGAGAAAGATGGTAAATGACCCCAGCAAATTCGCCAAACTTTCCTGTGCAGCCAATGCGATGGCTAATCCTCCAATCCCTAAACCACCAATTAAAGCGCTCACATTTACCTTGAAAACAGCACCCAGCGCAAACAGCACCGCAAAAATGGTCAGCAATACTTTGATAGCGTCTTTGGCAAATGGCACCAACTGGTCGTCGAGTTTCGACTCGCTCAAGGCGGCCTTTTCCATCCATAGCTCACCCACAAAATCGGTGATTTTTATCAGGATGCGTGTAAAGCTTAACGTGAGTAAAAGATTTACGACAAGGCTTAAATACATGGCCAGTCGAATCTTTTCTTCAAAAACATCCAGCGTGTTGGGTATGGTGAGTATGGTGAGCGTGAGATAGAGCGTAAGGCTGATGACAAAAAATTGCATGGGCCGCCGCACCAGCTCATTAAAACGTTGACTTTTGGCGGCTGTGCGATTTTTTTGGAAAAGGCGATACAGCAATTTGTTGATGAGAATTGCGCCCCAACGATTGAACAAGATGACCGCTGCTAGCAGAATGCCAACAACTTCGAGTTGTTCGATGGTTTGACCGAGGATGCGGTAATGCTGTATCTCTTCGATATTCATAAGAGTTGTTTTAACGCTATTTCAAAGGCGTCGCGAGTAAGACCTGTTGTGCGTTTGGGCTGCAACGCCATCACCTGTGCAAGGGCACGGCCGATGGTTTCCGATACATCACCAAAAATAGCGGCATCGCTTATCTCAACCTTGTCCTGCATGAGGTAGCCGAATACTCTTGCCATACCGCAGTTGGCAATAAAATCGGGGATCAAGGCCACCTGCTCATCTACTTTACGTGCAATGGGCCCAAAAAATATTTCAGGATCGGCGAAAGGCACATTGGCCCCGCAGCTGATAACTTCTAATCCTCCAGCGATAAGTCGGCTTACCTGATTGTCGGTCACTAAACGCGAAGCCGCTGCAGGTATAAATACATCGCACGAGAGGTCCCAGATTTTAGCATTTACCTCTTGAAAAGGCAACATGGAATCAGCAACAAGCTTGTTTCCGTCTTTTTGTAGAAATAGTGCGGTAACTTCCTCATGTCCTAATCCTTCTGGACTTATCAAGCCACCATCACGGTCGATAATTCCTGTGATTAGCGCACCTTGTTGACTAAGGTACCAGGCAGCGGCAGCGCCTACATTGCCCCAGCCTTGGATGATGACTTTTTTGCCCATGAGAGAAACCCCATGATGTTGATAATAATGCCGCACAGCTTCTGCAACACCATAACCAGTAATCATGTCGGCGACCACATATTTTTTACGCAAGTCGGGACTAAACGTGCTGTCTTCTACTACCTTACTCACACCGGTGCGAAGCTGCCCAACGCGGCGTATTTTATCGCCTTCTTTGCCGCCATAATGTCCGTTCACAACACCTTCCTGTGGATGCCATAAACCATACAGTTCGGTAATCGGGATTACTTCGTGAATTTCGTCTACGTTTAGGTCGCCTCCAGTGCCGTAATAGCTTTTCAGGAGTGGCATAACTGCTTTGTACCAGCGCTCGAGCACCCCCTTTTTGCGTGGGTCGGCGGGGTCGAAGTTAATACCGCTTTTGGCACCCCCAATGGCAGGCCCACTAACGCTAAACTTTACCTCCATCGTTTTGGCGAGCGACTCAACTTCCCGGCGGTCAAGGCCTTTCCGCATTCTCGTTCCCCCGCCAGCGGCGCCACCGCGCAACGAATTAATCACCACCCAGCCTTCGGCTTCGGTAAGTGCGTCTTTCCATTCAAAAACAATTTCGGGGGCTTTGTGCTCAAAGCGGGCGAGCAATTCTTCCATTAGGCAGTTTTTAGTGCTGCCAAAATTAAACTTTTTGTACTTAAGATGCGGGATTAAAGCGAGCTCAGTCGCTCGAGTACCTGATCCTCTAGGCTCAAAACTTTGCCCAGTAAAATTTCCATTTCTGCGTTTTCGTGCCGCTGCAAGTCACTCTCGAATCGTTCTAGCTCGTTGAACAGGTGTTTCAGCATGATCCCACTCCCTGCCGGGGCATGGTAATCGTTTGTTAATGAACGCAATTCAAGGAAGATGTTTGCATCCTCATCGTCACGGATGAGGTGTCGGCAGGGCGATGGAAGCCCTAGTCCTTTTTTCACTTCCTCGACAGTAGTTGCATTTTGGAGAAAATCTTGCATCCGCCTCACATGCCCAAAGAGCTCTTCCTGTTCCTCTAAAATGTGTGCCGTCAGACTTGCTTTCAGTTGAAGTATGAGCACGGTGATTCGTTCGAGTGTAGCTGAACTCGTGAGCACATCTTGTTGCAATCGCCTGCTAATCAACTCCAGGTGAGGCAAACGTCTTTCAACAAAATCTCGATGCTGTTCTTCTAGCAGCTGCAACATGGCCGAAAGGGTAAGGTTGCGGTAAGCAGCGCCGTCGTAGCTTGCAGGGTATAACTCGCGATTTAATGCCAATAGAAGGGGTTCAATGGGAACCTGTGCGGCAAGCGCAGCTTCACCCAAGGCTGCACACGACTCAATATGGTTGTGCAGCAAACCAGCATCGAGCAGCAAGGACAAAGCCAATGGGCTGGCTTGGAGAATATCACAAAGGTTGGTTTCGCGGGTAATCACGCGTATAGTCTTGAACAAACTATATACCCGAAAACAACTAAATTGTTTTAAAATCGGGATAAATACAACAAATAGGCATACGCATGAAAATATGGCCTTCGGTTTCGCTTAGCTATTTTTTACCAACAGATAAAAGAACACGCTTAAGGCACCTAAGAAACCAATCAAAACCATTACGAGAATTTGAATCGCGATGCTTTTTAAGATGACCAACCATGTTTTCTCATGCTTAAAGAAGTCGACGAGCACCCAAGTACTATACAGATAAGAAAGCCATATTAACCAGCTAGCGCTGTTGTACCCCGTTGCTTTAAATAGGAGCGCCATCACGATGGTTAACCAAATGGGCTGAGCTTGTGCGTAGCTGAAAATGCTGGCGTGTTCAATGATGTTGAGCTTACTTTTCCTGAAAAATAGTTTAGCTAAAAGAGCATAAAAGGGTAAAAGGGCGAAGTTGATCAGCCGCAGGTTTTCATTGATGAAACCATTCACCATTTCTTGGACATTTTTCTGTCGCTCAGAAAAGTTCTGGCTGTCATTGATACTTTCTACGGTACCAGCATAAAAAGCGGCGGTGTCAACACTAAAAATGTCAAATACCAAAATCATCAGCGACAGCATCAGGAACAGGTAGCCTCCTGCTCCAATATATTTCCTTCTGTTTCCCGAAAACAATGTGTGCGCCACCGTACCGGGCTTGCGCCACAAATCAACGAAGGTGCGCATGAAGAGATTGTCGATACCCAGAAAACGCTCTTGAATGTCGTTGAAAAGCTGACGTAGGCTGAGTCTTTTCACCTCTGCTGGCTGGCCACATTGAGGACAAAATTTGAAGGCATGTTCGTGCCCACAGTTGATGCATATTAAGTTACTCATATCCAGGCTTTGGGTGTTTTCGATGATTCAATTCGGCATTATCGTGAAAAGATAAATGGAATAATGCGAAGTGAAAATGAATTGCACGATAGAATCCTTAATTTGGACAATGGCTATGCGTTGGAAGCTCTTGTTTCTGCTCATCAGCTCGTTATTCGGCTATCTCGAGTGGGGCCAAAACGAGCGCGCATTTTTGATTGAAGCTGAAGTTGCGCTCTTGCAGAATTTTTGGAACACACCCACATCCATCCTCAACCCATTCGCGCTACTGCCTCTACTTGGTCAACTGGGTTTGTTGGTAGCCGTTCTGTTAAAAACACCGCCAAGGTGGTTGGTGATGGCGTCTACTTCCAGTATGCTTCTGCTTTTAGGATTTATGTTTTTGATTGGGCTATTTAGCGCAAATGAAAAGATAGTTTTGTCTACCCTCCCCTTTGTGGGCATGGCTATATTCGTTCTTCGTCACAAGTCGAACTAAACTGATAGCTCCAGTTGCAATTGTTACCTTTGCCGAATGAATCTCTATTTTCAGGAGCTGGGAACCGGCTTTCCACTGGTGATACTTCATGGTATTTTTGGCTCGGGCGACAATTGGCTAACCCTCGGAAGGCAGTTTGCAGCAACACACCGCGTGTTTCTCGTAGACCAGCGCAACCACGGGCGCTCGCCTTGGAGTGACGAGTTTAGCTATCAGCAATTGGCCGACGACCTCCTTGCATTTTGCAACGCTCATGGTCTAGAACAAATCGACTTGATTGGTCATAGTATGGGGGGTAAAGTGAGTATGTTGTTTGCTTTGCAACACCCCAGTCGCGCTCGAAGACTCGTTATCGTAGACATTGCTCCGAAAGAATACCAGCTGAACGAGCACAAACATATCCTGGCAACACTTGCAAACTTCGAACTCGCCAATTACGCAACGCGAACAGAGATTGATCAAGCCTTGGCCACGTCGTTGCCCGAATACAGCACCCGCCAGTTTATTCTCAAAAACATTTACCGCAACGAGGAGCAGCAGTTTGCATGGCGACTGAATGTAAAAGGCTTGCAACAAAATCTACAGGAGATTGGAAAGCCGCTAGAAAGCACTAGCCGGTTTTTGTCGCCTGCTTTATTCGTCAATGGAGGAAAATCGAAATACGTACAGCCGGAGGATCACAGCCGCATTCGACTTCTTTTTCCCCTTTCTCGAATAGCCACGGTTCCTCAGGCGGGCCATTGGGTTCATGCAGAGGCCCCAGATGCTTTATATGCGCTGGTAAGTGATTATTTAGCCACAGGAAAATGAAAAAACAACGCTACAAAAACGAAGCGCACGAGAACATAACCATTGTAGATACTGCCAGCGATGGATTTGGCATAGCTCGTATCCAAGAAAAAGTAATTTTTGTTGAACAGGCCATACCCGGGGATGTGGTTGATTTGGTCATTTATCAGGAGAAGAAAAAATTTGCTCAAGCACGTATTAGTCGAATTGTAACCCCGTCGCCGTATCGTATAACACCCGCTTGTGAGCATTTTGGCTTATGCGGCGGATGTAAATGGCAACAGATGAGTTATGAAGGCCAGTTGGTGTTCAAGGAAAAGCAAGTATATGATGCGCTTACGCGAATTGGCCACCTCGAATTACCCGAACGAGCCCCAATAGTTGCTGCACCAAAAACCTTCGCCTTTAGAAACAAACTGGAATTTACGTTTACGCACAACCGCTGGCTGACTGCCGAAGAGCTTGCCGATCCGGCTGTCGAAAAACCGCTTCCAGGCTTGGGGTTTCATCTTCCCGGACGATTCGACCGCATTCTGCAGGTGAATCGTTGTCATTTGATGGACGACCGCATGAACGAAATCCGAAACACCTTGTATGCTTTGGTGCGCGACGAAAAAATACCATGCTACGATATTCGCGGCCATCAAGGCTTTTTGCGCACCTTAACTCTGCGGTCAACCAGTCTCGACCAATGGATGGTTTTGGTGCAGTTTGGCTATCGCGATGAGGGGCTCATTGAACGTGTAATGAGTCGACTACAAATAAGTTTTCCCTGGCTTACCAGCTTACTTTATGTAATCAACGAAAAGCTCAACGAAACCCTAGAAGGGCAGGAAATTTTAGTTTGGAGTGGCGAGGAACAGCTCGTCGAACGATTTGAGCAAGTAGAATACTTGATTTCGGCCAAGTCGTTTTTTCAAACCAACAGCGAACAGGCGCTTCGTCTGTATGAGTTGACCCGCGATATGGCCGGATTAACGGGCCACGAAACCGTGTACGACCTATATACAGGTACAGGAAGTATAGCTTTATTCGTTGCTGGCCAAGCGGCCAAGGTAGTGGGTGTAGAATATGTACCCGACGCTGTAGAAGACGCCAAAAAGAATGCCCTGCGTAATGGCATCACCAACTGTGATTTTTTTGCGGGCGATATGAAGGACCTGCTTAATGACGCGTTTTTGGAGCAGCATGGTAAGCCCGACGTAATTATCACCGACCCTCCAAGAGCAGGCATGCATCCCGAGGTAGTGGCCATGTTGTGCCGAATAGCAGCACCGCGTATCGTGTATGTGAGCTGTAACCCCGCTACTCAGGCTCGCGACCTTGATTTGATGCGCGAACAATATCGCTTGGTGAAGTACTGTCCGGTCGACATGTTCCCGCAAACTGCACATGTAGAGAACATCGCGCTATTGGAGTATATTGGGTCAAACCGTTAAATTTTAAGTAGATAGCGTTTCATAATGTTGATTTAACGCACAATTTGCGGCGATTTAAACGGCTACTCCACAAATTTCACGTATATTCGACTTAACCTATGGGTTTATGGAGGCGTATATACATCAACGAAGTGGCTGGCCGAATTTTAAATTTGATGCGCGTCTTCTGCTCGAACTTATCGGTAGCATCCAACACGAGCGTGGCCGATATTTAGGTCAGTTGGCCATGATGCCTGATAACCTCCGAAAAGAAATCGCACTTGATGCGGCTTTAAGAGAAATTACGGCGAGCTTGGCGATTGAAGGTGAAGAATTGCCCCCCGAACAGCTTCGTAAGGAACTTGTACTCCGTCTTGTGGCTGAAACGGGGGGACAAAAACTGCAAAAAGGACGCGCACAGAGTATTGTTGCCTTGTATGACGATTCCTTAAAACGGAGAGGAGAAGTAAACGCAAAAAGTTTGCTGCAGTGGCAGAGCATGTTGTATCCCGATGGGATGTTGGGCCGATATAAGGTGCTTACCGGTAGCTGGCGAAACGATGCCGACGGACCACTACAAATCGTATCGGGAGGATTGGGCTACGAACGACTTCATTTTATTGCACCGGCAGCACATCGACTTGAAAAGGAAATGAAGCAGTTTGTTCAATGGCTTTCTGCACCTTTTCACTCCGATGCGCTGATTAAAGTTGCCTTGGCACATCTTTACTTTTTAACAATCCATCCTTTTGAAGACGGAAATGGTCCAATTGCTCGGCTGTTGAGTTGTAGTTTGTTGGCTAAGGTCGACCAAGAAACAACCTTGTTTTATGCGCCATCGGAAAGTTTACGGCACGATAAAGCGGGTTATTTTTCGGCCTTAGAACAAGCCCAGAAAGGCGAAATGGATGTTACGGAGTGGATAGTTTGGTACCTCAAAAATCTGCAGCGGTGTTATACCGGGGCTAACGATGCACTTAAAAACAGCTTTAGAGCCTATCGTTTTTGGCAGGAGCATACCGAAACGGCATTTAACGAACGTCAACGTAAAATGCTGAATCAACTACTAGCCGGCACTTTAGACAGGATTTCGAATGCCGCTTATGCCAAAACTTTCGGCTGTTCGGCCGACTCTGCCTTGCGCGACATCACCGAATTGGTACAGTTGGGAATTTTACAGCGATTACCAGGAGGGGGACGCAGTACTGCTTATCAGCTCAAGATGACGTAACTTTACCGCATGGAGTCTACTAACCCTTTGTTTGAATCATTACGCAACGATTTGAGGTATTATGCCGATTATCTACACGGCATGGCCAGAGAAATAGTCGATAGTGGCACGTCGAAGTACCCGGTATTTGTAGCGCATCAAGAAAAAACCATCGGACTTGGAAAGCCGATCATGAACCACGATCAATTAGAAACCAACTGGAGCATTAATGTAAGTTTGCTCGAGGAATTTGTGAAGCGAGGTGTAGTTCAGATGGACAGAATTTCGGCCTTCAAAGAAAGCTGGAAAGATCCGGAAGAGTATATGTGTGTATTTGTATTGGCAGGAGAATCTAGTTCTTTTGTCTTTTTACCGTATGCTGAGCCAGAAAACGAAGTCGCCGAAGAAGATTAAGTAAGCTATAGCTCCTCTATATGGAAAACCTCGTGCGTAATCCTATACTCTTTCGATTATTTCTCTTGCAGAAATTGCCGCTTGCCTTTTTAGCGGGCTTGCGGGTAAAACGCTACGACGAACAGGCCTGTGAGGTTAGTCTTCGTTACAGCTACCTGACCAAAAACCCCTTCAAAAGCATCTATTTTGCCGCGTTGGCCATGGCCGCAGAAATGAGCACGGGCTTGCCAGCGCTCTTGCTGATTCGTAAATCGAATGTGGCTGTATCGATGTTGGTCACACAACTTACGGCACGTTACAGTAAAAAAGCGCGCGGAAGAATTTTTTTCCGCTTCGAGGACATTACAGCCATGGAGGCTCTCATTCAAAAAACCGCCCAAACAGGAGAAGGCGTGTCGTTTACGGCCATAAGCCGCGGATTTGATGCGCAAGGAGATGAGGTGGCCGTATTTGAAATCGAGTGGTCGTTCAAACGATATAGCCGTTAAAGAAGATGGATAATTTTTTTTCAAGTACTAAATCCAAGTACTAGCGATACTTCGTAAGTGTGTCAAATTCACTTAAAAAAAGTATCCATGAACAAAATCAAAAACACAATTCGTATTGCGGCATTCGCAACAGTTTTATTTGCAGGCGCTACACAAGCACAAACCGTCATGGTAGGTGGCGAGGCCATGTTCCCAAAGAAGAACATCGTTGAAAACGCCGTCAACTCAAAAGACCATACTACCTTGGTGGCGGCCGTAAAGGCGGCAGGCTTGGTAGAAACCCTTCAAGGTAAAGGCCCTTTTACGGTTTTTGCCCCGGTAAACGATGCGTTCGAAAATCTTCCGGCTGGTACCGTAGAAACCCTACTGAAGGCCGAAAACAAAGGGCAGTTAACCGCGGTGCTTACTTATCATGTCGTAGCTGGTAAATACGATTTTGATGCACTCATGAAGGCCATTATGGCGGGTAAAGGCAAGGCTGTACTCAAAACCGTACAAGGTGGCGAACTTACCTTTATGATGAACGGCAAACACAACATTCAGGTAAAAGACAGCCAAGGAAATATTGCCAATATTGCTACCTACGATGTATATCAATCGAATGGGGTAATACAGGTTATCGACAAGGTGCTGTTGCCATAAGCGGCAGGTAGCAGTAGCGTAGGTAGGCTGTCCGTTCGCGACAGCCTGCTGCGTTACTAAATTCTTGCAACCATTTTAATTTTATAACGTTATTCCCATGATGCGCCTCATTCTGCTTTTCTCTATTCTTTTTGCTGTGGCATGCGAAGCTCAGCCCACAAAAAGTATCAAATCAAAAACCACAACCACTTCAACCGTTGCAACCATGGTAAACGACACCATCGACCCCAAAACACTCACCAATGAAGATTGGAAAAAACGACTATCGCCGGAAGAATTTAGGGTGCTACGCGAACATGGAACCGAACGCCCTTATACAGGCGAATACGACCAACATTGGGAAGCAGGTACTTACGTTTGCAAAGGTTGCGGAACCGAGCTTTTTACAAGCGACACCAAGTTTGATGCAGGTTGCGGCTGGCCAAGTTTTTACCAAGGCATAGACAAAACGAAAATTAAAGAAGTACTCGATCGTTCGTATGGCATGATTCGAACAGAAGTTCGTTGTGCTAAATGCGATGGGCATCTTGGACACGTTTTCGACGATGGCCCTAATCCGACCGGTTTGCGGTATTGTATCAACTCGGTAAGTCTAGGGTTCAAGAAAAAATAATAAGCAAATGCTGATATGTGGAAAGGGCCAAAAAGGCCCTTTTGCATTTTTTAGTAAAACCTATTGGCCTACAATGGGTTAAGTCATAAAATCTCTACATGAAAACGTTACTTACATTGGCATTTATGCTCGCCTTTAGTTCCATCTCGTACGGTCAAGATGTGCCATTTTCTTTGATGAATAAAGGGTTGAAGTCAATACCCCTACACATCCCAGGAGTTATGAATCCAAATTTGTCGCCATACTCTCGAAGCGGAGTAACGCTCCCCGTAGGTAAGAAAGTTTACTGGTATCCTAAAAAGGGGAAAAAAGCCGAGTTATTTACGGTTAGTTCCGAAATGCGCAATCAGCATTTATCGGTCGACAGCATAATTGCCATCCGTAAGGCGGAGTTGAAGTCGGAAGCCGAAGAACAATAAGGCACAACTCAGCCACGGGGTTAATTCAATAAGCCGTGTTCGGTAGCAAATTTTACAAGCCCCGCGGTATTCTTAACTTCAAGTTTCCGCAATAGATTTTTACGGTGAGTCATCACCGTATGTTCCGATATAAAGAGCTGATCGGCAATTTCACGTGTGGTGAGCTCATCGGCAATGCATCTGATTATGTCGACCTCTCGTTTCGTGAGGGCATATTTGCGGAGAAAGTCATCGGTAAAAAACTGACCGGTAGTTTGGGCGCTTGGTTTATCTTCAAAATAAACAGTTTGACCAGCCATGATTAAGCGAATCGCATGAGTCAGCACCTCGCTACTGGTATTCTTGAGCAGATAGCCGTGTGCCCCTAGCCGTTGCACTTCTTTTTTAAATTCGTTTTGCTCGTAATTGCTCAATACCAATACGCGAAGCTGAGGGTAATGGGTTCTTAAATCGTGTAAAGTATCCAGCCCATTGAGCTCTGGCATATTTAAGTCGAGGGTTACCAACTCACAGGGCGTGGTTGCAAGTAAGGCCAACAGCTCTTTTCCGGATGTGGCCGTGCCCATAAGTTCTATGCCCGGTTGTTGTTTCAAAAGACTACTCAAGCCTTCCAAAAAAAGCACGTGGTCGTCGGCAAGAATAATGCGAATGGCCATTACTAAAATTAACTATTCAGGGTCTGATTTGGTTTTGGAATTTCAAGCGTAATGCGAGCACCGTGACCGGGTCGGGAATCCACCGTTAATTTGCCCTTGAGTAAGTGCATCCGCGACTCAATGGTTCTTAGGCCTAAGCCGTCGGCGCTGTTGTCGGCTGGTTCAAATCCACGACCGTTGTCTTCTACCATCAGCACTAGCTCGTCGTCGTGCTCCACAATTTCTATCAACACATTGCGCGCTTCGGCATGTTTCAAAACGTTATTGCACAGCTCCAAAAGGATGCGGTAACAACTTAATTCCAATTGTTCGTTGAGAGCCGTATCCAGCCCAGTAATCAAAAGCTCGAAATGCACTTTACCCGACTTGTTTAATTGATCAGTATATACTTCGAGTGCTTTTTTCAATCCAAATTTTCCGATGGCAGTAGGCATGAGTACATGGCTCAGGTTGCGTACATCGGTCGATACCTGATCGAGCATTTCTACAGCTTGCCGGAGCGAACCGTGTGCTTTTTTGCTGGCACTACCCGATTCGGTATCGATACGTTCGAGTTGTAAGCGTAAGGCGGAGAGCATGGAGCCCACATCGTCGTGTAAACTCTCAGCGATTCGTTTTCTTTCACCTTCTTGGCCTTTAACTAGGGCTTCAACTACTTCGGCTTGCTTCCGTAACTCAGCCTCTTCCAATTCTAAAAGTCGAATTTGACGTTCCTTTTCGGCCAGTACCTCCAATTGCCGTTTTCGTGCCCGGTACCAAAAGGTAAAGGTGCCAAGTACAACGAGTACGGAGGTAAGGCCAAGTAAAAACAGATAGAATCTGAATTCATTTTGGCGCATTTCTGCGGCTTTACGCCTGTTTTCGGCGTTTAAAAGGGCCAGCTCACGTTCTCGTTCTACGAGTAAAACAGAATCTTGAAAAGAAATGGCCGCTTGCGATTTCTGACGCACTTTGGGAGAAGCGATGTTCTTCTTGGCCTGATCCTGAGCGTATGCCTCCTCGGTTGTTGGGGCAATGGCTTTTATTTTTTTTCCTGACTTTCGAGCAAGATGTCGCTTCCAGGCATCTCGATATCGTTCGGGCCAGCCGTTGCCAAACTTTTTGGCCTGTTTTTCAAGGATCGCATATTCCGTTTCTGCGGCTTTGTACACTCCCTTTTCGCTGAAGTATTCGGCTACAAAAAGTCGGTCGGCCAAGGTATTGCCGCTTAGGTCATCGTTGCGTGACAGTCCGCGTTGCATGAGGTCGATACCGCGGCCTTTTTCGCCTAATTCATACAACAATCGCCCCTTAGTGACTTGCACGACCATTGTTGCATTACTTCTTCTTCCTGCAATTAATTCTTGTGCTTCGTTGATGTAGCTTATCCCCTCTTGAGGTTTTCCCAAATTCAAATAAATGCGTGCTAAACGCACATAAAGTGCAACTCGCTGCTGCAACGGCAAACTCTCGGGCCCCATCTCCAGCGCTTTTTTGAGGTGGGGAACTGCGCGAGCATGTTCGCCCTGTCGTTCGAGCATGGCGGCTATATCAAGCAATATGTTGGTTTGGAGGCTTTGGTTTCCTATTCCAATTGCTTTTTGCAAAGCTTCGTTATGTGCCCGAACAGCTTTGTCGTATTCGCCTAATTGCTGGAGTGCACGCGCTTGTAAGATTAATCCTTGAATTTCAACAGGTGTTGCCGATGCTTTTGCAGCAATACTTTGTACTACTTCGCCTAGCTCTAAGGCTTTCTCGTAATCTTTGTTGAAGTACACGGCAGTACCATAGCTCGAGAGGGCCGATGCCAACTCCATTTTGGTGGCTGTTTTTCGGAATTCTGGTAAAATCTCCTCGTACAATTCAACTGCTTTGGCATATTGCATCTCCCGCACCATCGCTTGAGCAATACGAATTTGAAGTCTCATGGGTTCTTTTTCGCCGGCGGATGCTGCCAATGGCAAAGCCTGTTTCAAATAGGCCAGGCTTTTGGGGCTATCGCGGAATAAAGATGCCAAGCGGTTGAACAGATAATATTGATCTGCTACTTTCTTGGCTTCTTTGGCCCTGTTTATGGCATCGAGATAGAGTTTTTCTGCTTTCTTTTGATCGTTTTTAAAGAATTCTACTGCCCTTTCGGTTGCCTGCAAGCGTTGTTCGTAGCTGCTTTCCGGATTAGCAAGTGTTGCCAAGGCGTCTTCGATGTAGGTCGAACCTTCTGGCTGTTGAGCGCCAACGGGGCCCGAAAGCCCCGCTAGCACAAACATAAATACGAGCGTAATCCTGAACATCCTAACTTAGTGTGCGGCCGATGCGTCGCTTAATTCGGCTTTGATGTAGGCTACGGTTGCCATAATTTCTTCTTCTGATAAAATTTTACCAAAAGCAGGCATGGCATTTTTCCCGTGGGTAATACGCTCCAACATCTGATTTTTGTCGAGCATGCTGGCGGTTAGATCTTTAGCACCTGCTATGCCTAGTTTTCCGTCGTTACCGTGGCAGCGCATACAGTAGTTGATGTAAACAGCCTTGCCATGAGCCGTAATTGCATAGTTTTCGTCGGTAGGATTCCAGCTCGAGGCATCGTAGGTCACTCCTTCCTGAGCGAGCGCTTGGTAAAAGTCGGCCTTGTTCATCCGTGCACTTTTGGTTTCGGCAACGCCATAGCTATACACGAGCAAAACGAAGCTGAGTAAGGCAAGTACTTTGTTTTTGCGCTTGAAACCAAGTACGGCCAAGGGAATAGATACAGCTACCGCAGCAACTTTTACCCAAAACCACATGCCGGCACTTATGCTTGGCGCTTGTGTAGCTAGATAGATACCCGTCAACAAAAAGAGTGTAGAAACGACCATTTCGGCAATCCTGGTCTTTTTGGTGAAACGGTCGAGAAGCTCGTTTTTGCCGAGGAGCAAAAGACCAGTTTTTATCAAGTACAAGATGAGAAAAAGAGCAACCACCAAGGTGTGGGTGTGTAGCATGCCAGTGTACATATCGAAGTGAATTTAGGTGTGTGTAAAGTTCATGAATTCCACTATACCCTCGGCAGTTGCCGAAGGATTTTCATAGCTCAACATATGCCCAGCACCGGCAATCCTTCGGAAATACGTTTGTGGTGCCAACGTAGCCATTTCAAATTGCAAAGCAACTGGAATTAGCGGGTCGTCGGCACCCAGCAGTAAGCCAAAGGGCTTGTCCCAGCTAGCCAGCCATGTGCTGTGGTCGGAGCGCTCGCGCATGGCTGCAAGCTGCATCTGATGGGCACCCGGCAAAAATTCAGCATTTAGGGCGCGTAACGCTTCGATGGCAGCGGTTTGTGACGGTAAATTTTGAGGGGCAAAAAGGCTGGGTAAAAAAGCAGTCAGAAAATGACTACTTCCTTTTTCGTTGATCAGCGATATGGTTCGATTGCGCTGATTGCGCTTTTCGTCGTTATCGGCATACGGATGTGATGCACACAGGCCTAGGGCTGTTACGCGTTGCGGATATTGCCGGGCCATGCTTAAAGCAACGTATCCGCCCATGCTGTGTCCGATTACGGTGGCCTCTTGTATCGCTGCTGTATCGAGCCAATGTACAACTACCTCGGCCATTTCGTCGATAGTCATGTGGGGATGAAAAGCACTCGCGCCCGAACCAGGCAAATCGGGCAGGACAAGTTTAAACTGATTGCCTAAATGCGGGAGTACACCCTGCCAAATGCGATGATCTTCGGTAAAACCATGGAGCAATATCAAGGGTTTTTGGCCTTCTAAAAGCAGTGCTTGCTGCGACAGATTTTTAAAGCTGGTTTTTTTAAGCATTTTTGTTAGCCCGCCATGGGTTTGTTTCAATAAACATACGATGATTAACCGAATCGCGCTCCTGCTATTAATGCTGTTTGTAAGTCCCTTTTGCACACTTGCACAGCCCCACTTCCCGGTAAATGGCGTCCGCGACGAGCGGCCGGGCACTTGGATGTTAACCAACGCAACGGTTGTCACTGCTCCGGGTATACAACTCGAAGGTGCCTCGGTTCAAATACGTGATGGAAAAATTGAAGCCGTTGGCAAAGGCTTGAAAGCGCCCAAAGGGTACCGCATCCTCGATTTACAAGGGAAGTACATTTATGCCGCCGCGATAGAACTCAACAGCAGCTACGGACTTCCAAAAAAGGGTAGCTCACGGCGGAACGATGGCCCACAACTTTCGCCTGCGCGCGATGGAGCTTATGGTGCCAACGACGCCATTAAAGCAGACCAACGCCCAGAAGCAGTCTTCCAACCCGACGAAAAGGCAGCTGCTTCGTTGCGAAAAGCGGGTTTCGGCGCTGTGGTAACGCACATTGCCGACGGCATTGCGCGCGGAACGGGGGTTTTGGTCGCTGCCGGTGAAGGTTCCCCCAATGAACTATTGCTACGGGCACCACTCACAGCCCACTACAGCTTCAACAAAGGGAGCTCCACACAAGATTATCCGTCCTCGCTCATGGGCAGCATCGCCCTATTGCGCCAAACCTATCTCGATGCGCGCTGGTATCAAGCCAACAAAGGCAAGCTGGGGCTGACCGACCTTGCCCTCGACGGCTGGTTGAGTGCACAAACGCTTCCGCAGTTTTTTGAAGCCCCCAATAAGTACGACCTCTTGCGTGCCGATAAAATTGGAGATGAGTTTGGGGTTCAATACATTTTCAGAGCCAATGGCGAGGAATACCAATACCTCGATGCGGTAAAAGCAACCAAAGCCAGTTTGGTGGTTCCGGTGAATTTTCCTGGGGCGTTGGCGGTTGAAGACCCTTTAGATGCACGCAACGTATCGCTAAGCCAAATGAAACATTGGGAGCTTGCCCCAGGCAACCTTGCCGCCCTCGAAAAGGCAGGGGTGACGTTTGCTATCACCCAAACGGGTGTTGAAAGTGCATCCGATTTTTGGTCAAATCTCCGACTAGCCATTGAATACGGCTTGAGTGAGAAAACAGCCTTGGCGGCGCTCACCACGGTGCCAGCACAGCTGAGCAAAAGCAGCGACCTCCTCGGTACCGTTGAAGTAGGTAAGCTAGCCAACCTCCTTATCACCAGCGGGCCGCTGTTTGCCAAGGAAACGGAAATCTACGACAACTGGGTAAAAGGGGTACGTTATGTGGTGAACGAAATGCCCGAAGGACGCGATATTCGTGGCAATTTCACCGTGGAACTTGCAGGAGAGACGTACAAAATAAACATCAAAGGAAAAGCAGCCCGACCCGAAGGCGAGTTGCAGGTAGACGATAGCACCAAAGCGAAACTCAATCTAGACCAAGCCAATGGTTTTTGGAATATCTGGTTCGAGAGCAAAGGGAAATTAGAAAAGGGCATCTATCGTTTTACACTCTACAGCAAAGGCCAAGATTTGGAAGGGCGAATGAGCAGCCCGAACGGTCAAGAAACGGCTACCCGCTGGGTGTATCAGCAAGCCATCAAGGTGGAAGAAAAGAAAGAAAAGGAACTTAAACCCACAGTTGTAGGTAAAGGATACGCTCCTTTTTCCGATTTAGGTTTTGACAGCCTTCCGGTGCGTGAAACGGTTATTTTTAGAAATGCAACGGTTTGGACCAGCGAAAAGGAAGGCATACTTACCGAAACCGACCTGGTGGTGAAAGACGGAAAAATTGTAGCCGTCGGCAAAAAAATAAATGCAGCAACCTACGGTAAAAATGTCCGAGAAGTTGACGCTACAGGCAAACACTTAACGGCAGGCATAATCGACGAACACTCGCACATCGCGATTAGCAGGGGCGTAAATGAAGGCACAAATAGCATCACCGCTGAGGTGCGCATAGGCGATGTGCTTAATCCCGACGATGTAAACATCTACCGACAGTTGGCGGGCGGGGTTACCAGCTCCCATCTGTTGCATGGTTCGGCCAACCCCATCGGCGGTCAAACCCAGCTTATCAAGTTGCGTTGGGGAGTTAACGACCCCGAGAAGCTGAAGTTTGAAGGCGCTCCTGGCTTTATCAAGTTTGCCTTGGGCGAAAACGTAAAGCAGAGTAATTGGGGCGACCGACAAACCATCCGTTTTCCGCAAACCCGCATGGGTGTTGAGCAAGTGATGATGGACGGATTTGAACAAGCACGACGCTACGAAGCGGCTCTTAAGCTCAACCCAGCAGCCACCCGACGCGATCTGACGCTAGAAACCTTGAACGAAATCCGCAATGGACAGCGTCATATCACGTGCCATAGCTATGTTCAAAGCGAAATAAACATGCTCATGAAGGTGGCCGATTCGGTTGGCTTCAAGGTGAACACCTTTACCCACATTTTAGAGGGGTACAAAGTGGCCGACAAAATGAAAGTCCACGGCGCCAATGCTTCTACTTTTGCCGACTGGTGGGCGTACAAAATGGAAGTAAACGACGCCATTCCACACAATGCGGGCCTCATGCATCAAGTAGGTTTAAATGTTGCCATCAACTCCGACGATGCCGAAATGGCCAGACGCTTGAACCAGGAAGCAGCCAAAGCAGTGATGTATACGGGCGTAAGCGAAGAAGAGGCTTGGAAGATGGTTACCTTGAACGCTGCCAAAATGCTTCGCGTCGATAGTCGTGTTGGAAGCATCAAGGTAGGCAAAGATGCCGATCTGGTGTTATGGACGAATAATCCGCTTTCTGTTTCGAGCAAACCGGTGTACACCTTGGTTGACGGGATCATTTACTTTGATGCCGAAAAAGACGAACAGCGGCGCAAGCAACTGGAAGCTGAACGTCAACGACTCATCGAAAAGATGGTTTTGGCACGTAAGAATGGGTCGAAAACGGCAAAACCTAAATTAATGGTGGAGAGCTTCTGGCATTGCGATACCTTCGGTGAATTTGCCGATGAACATGTTCATCACTGATAAACGAAAGAGGCCAGTTTTGCTGGCCTCTTCTATTCATAGGTTATCGTAACGAAATATGGGTTCAAGGTCGTCTATTTCGTGCATCATAACGTTCAAATCGTGTACACGACCGTTATCGAGGCCGTATACCCACCCATGAATTTTCAGTGAACGATTGAGCCAAGCTTTTTGAACAATACTGGTTTTAGCCAAATTGCGCACTTGCTCAACTACGTTTAATTCTACCAAACGATTGGCACGAGCGCGCATATCTTCAATATTCTCGAGTTCGGCGTGGTGTTTTTCGTACACTTCTTTGATGTTCCTGAGCCATTTGTTCACCAGGCCGGTATCGCTGTTGCCCATTGCTGCGAATACGCCTCCGCAGTTGTAGTGACCACATACAATTATGTGTTTTACGTGCAGCACATCTACAGCGTATTGCAATACCGATAAAAAATTCAGGTCGGTATGCACAACCATATTGGCAATATTCCGGTGAACGAAAATCTCGCCAGGGTCGGTACCCGTAATTTCGTTGGCAGGTACGCGACTGTCGGAACAACCCACCCACAAAAATTCGGGCTTTTGTTGGTTCGCAAGTCGTTTGAAATAATCAGGATCCATGTCGAGGCGTTCTGCAGCCCAGCGGGCATTGTTTTCGAGTAGGCGTAAGTAACTTTTTTCCATGGTTTAGTGATGATTGCTGGCTTCGGTGAGCTCTATGTGGTATAGGGTAATGGGCTGGTTTCTGCCCTTACATTGCAAATAATAGTTGGTAATGACTTCGCGTATGTCGTAATCGATGTGTTTGGTTTTGCGTCCGTCGATTTCAACTTCACTGTCGTGCGGGATGGCTTCTAACATAGCCAGCAAGCTCCCTTTGTTCAGAAACGACACCGCTGGCGAAAGCGTAATGACATAGCGATAACAGGTGTCGGCAAATTCTTTCTTGATTTGATATTGATGCTGGAAATTGTTTTGTAGAATAAAATAGACAGAAACAACCAGCCCAAGCCCTATTCCAACCAGCAGATCGGTAAAGACAACAGCAATCACTGTAGCTAAAAATGGTAGAAACTGGTTGAGACCAGCCCGATAGGTGTTTTTGAAGAGACTGGGGCTTGCCAGCTTATAACCCACCATCAATAGTATGGCAGCAAGTGCGGCAAGTGGAATTCGGTTGAGCAAATTGGGAATGAGCAGCACAAGAATGAGTAAATAAACCCCATGCAAAAACGACGACCATTTGGTTTTTGCCCCTGCCTGAATGTTTACGCTACTGCGCACGATGACCGACGTAATGGGTAATCCGCCGATGAGCCCACTTATTATATTGCCAATACCTTGCGCCTTAAGCTCACGGTTAGGAGGCGTTAGTCTTTTCCAGGGGTCGAGTTTATCGGCCGCTTCGGTACTCAAAAGCGTTTCGATGCTCGCAACGAGGCCAATGGCGAATGCAGCCTGCCACACTTTTGGGTTGACGATTTGACTAAAATCGGGATGTGTGAGCAGTAAAGGATCCTGACCGGAGAGAAAAGCTGGGAGATTTACTTTGTGATCGGCACTCAATGCCCAAGCAGGTAGGGCAACTTGAAACAAACTATCCAAACCGATGCTGATAAGTACGACGACGACTCCAGCGGGTAGATTTTGGGCGAGTTTTGAGTTTTTCATCCTGGGAAGATCCCAGAGAAGAAGCAGGGCCAAACTAATCGTGCTAACCACGATTGCACCGGGGCTGAATCTCGAAAAGGCTAGCGCCAGCTCTGAAAATGTGTTTTGAGTACCCGCATCTATAAAATCCTCGTCGCCCATGGCAATTAGGTCGTAGCCAACGGCATGGGGAAGTTGTTTAAAAAACAACATCAACCCAATTCCGGCCAGCATACCTTTGATTACAGCCGAAGGAAAGTAAAAAGCGATTAAACCTGCTTTGACAAAACCTAAGACTAGCTGAACTACGCCGGCTAAGAGTACAGCCAGTAAGAAGGACTCGAAACCGCCCAGAGACTGTTGAGCATCGAGTACGATTACCGTTAAACCAGCAGCAGGGCCACTCACCGATAGTTGGGAGCCGCTTAAGGGGGCTACTATCAATGCGCCAACTAAACCTGCCAAAATACCGGATAGCATGGGAACCCCGGAGGCGAGTGCAATACCCAAACACAGGGGTAGAGCCACCAAAAATACGGTGATAGCCGCTTTCGGATCACGTCGCCAATCAGGCGCTTCGTGAAGCAAATTTTTGAACATAAAAAATTAGAATTAACGTGAAATCCCAGATTGGAGCAATTGGTTTCCGAAGCTTAGCTGGCGCGCTCCGGGGGCTGAAAACACGTTTCTAAAATGCTGTAAATGGCGTTAAAAAAATGGCTATTTCCATGATATTCCGATTCTACTAAATCGAAAACACGACTTGTTTCACTGATGTTGCAGTCGGCATCCTCGAACTGAGAGTAGTTACCGCCTTGGCCATGACCACTTTCATTGCACTCTTCGGCTGGCAGGGAACTTGACGAACTCAGCTCGTCGCTGAAGCAGATGGATTTAGATGTTAGTGCCGGTGGCTGTACCGCCAAACAAAAAAACGTTGGGAGCAGTAAAAGTACACAAAGACGGACCAAGGCAGACATACGTTTGGAAGATACGCTTTTTATGTAATTCCACTTTGATTCATCGCTAATTCAATGATTAAGTTCAACTGAACCAACAAAAAAGCCGTCCGAGAGGACGGCTTGGTGCCGAAGGTGGGACTCGAACCCACATGTCTGTTCGACACACGCCCCTGAAACGTGCGTGTCTACCAATTTCACCACTTCGGCGGCGAAAGCGTGTGCAAAAATAGCGAAAAAACCGAAATCGGCCGATTCACACATAAAAAAAGGCAGGGACAAGCCCTGCCTTCTACGCCTATGGATGAACCCAATAAATTTGGTTCAAAAAAAGAAACAAGGGCAATCCAATTTGGTTTTTAGTTCGTACATATTTTTCAACCATCGATAAACCTTCCTAGTTTTAGGGCATATGTCACCCAAAAAAAGTTTAGTCAGCGAGGCCGATTTGGTAGCGGGACTGCGGATTCGCTCAGAGTCGACCATGGCTGCTTTGTACGACCAGTACTCGGCAGCCTTGTACGGCGTTTTGTTCAGAATGGTCAACGACGAAGCCATTGCTAGCGACCTCATGCAGGACGCATTTGTAAAAATCTGGAAGTCGGGCGAGGGCTACGATCGCAGCAAAGGAACCTTGTTTACCTGGATGCTCAACATCGCTAGAAATACCGGAATAGATTATTTGCGATCGAAACAACATAAAGCCGCAATCCAAACCGACGAACTTGACGTAAGTGTGTCGGTAGCAGATTGGAGTACTGCAGACAAGTCAGATTATATCGGACTAAAAGAAGCGGTAGGAAAATTGAAACCGGATCAGCAGACCGTTCTCGACCTGCTGTATTTTAAGGGGTATACGCAGGAGCAAGCCGCAGAGCTCCTCGAGATCCCGCTGGGCACGGTTAAAACCCGCGTTCGGACGGCCGTAATGGTGTTACGAGAACAATTAAGTGAAAGGAAAAAAGTATGAACATCAGGGAATTTTTAGAAAGCGGCGCCCTGGAACTCTATGCGTTAGGTCAAGGAACAGAAGCAGAACGCGCCGAAATTGAACAATTGCTCCTACAGCATCCCGAATTGAGGGCTGAGTTGGAAGCCATAAACGTGGGTCTCGAAGCGTATGCCCTAGCCAATGCCAAAACGCCTCCTGCTCACAAAAGGGAGGAAGTGCTCAAAGCCATGACTGCCGAAACGGGGTCGAAATCAAGTGAGCAGGTAACGAATAAAGCCGAGGTAAAGGTCATTAACATGCACGGGGGTTATCGCCGAAATTACAGTCTTGCTGCTGCATGGGCATTATTTGTAGTAAGCGCGGGTGCTGCTTTGTTTTTTTATGGCAAATGGCAATCGGCCGAAGCAGGCTATCAGGGTTTGCTAGCCGAAAAAACACAGCTGGCTCAAAACTACGAGCAAATGCAAGCCGGCTACGTAGAAATGCAGGAGTTAACGGCAGCCATGGCCTCCCCAAAACACCACATGATCCGACTCAAAGGCACCGAAATGGCCCCAGAAGCCATGGCAACTGTAGCCTGGAACCCACAAAGCGGAGAAGTAAAGCTTGTAGCGGGAACCATGCCTTCACTGCATGAGGAACAACAATTTCAGCTTTGGGCCATTGTAGATGGAAAACCGGTGGATGCAGGTGTCTTCGACATGAATCAAGAGGGAATGACCATGCTCGACATGAAAACCATGAGTAATGCTCAGGCCTTTGCGGTGACCATCGAACCGCGAGGGGGTAGTGAAAACCCAACGCTTACGGCCATGGTTGTTGTAGGGTCGGTAGAAGGATAACAACTAAATAAGGACACAAAAAACCCCGCGAGAGCGGGGTCGTTTGTTGTGAGCAATATCGGTAACGGTGCTCTCCGCTGGCCGTGAATTCATCTGCGGTTCCTGTTTTCAAACATTCCTCAGCATTTGTAAACAGTATGAACGAGGCAGATGATTAGCCTGTTTGCTGTATAGTTTTTAAAACTACCTTTTTTTACGTATTCGCTGTTTAGATTTTGGGGCGAAATGCTTAGAATATTTCGCAAAGCAAAAGAGATTTGCTGGGCCACGGCACACCCTTCTTATACCAATTATGGAAAGTTCCAAGGGAATAGAAAGCCCGTTGAGTCAGTAGGTTGGGTTATTCACGCCGTTTATTCTTCTTCATGGAACTTTTAGGCGTATAAAACTTAGAAGAATGGCTGGACGTACGGGTTTTGCGAATTTCTGTTGGCTTTCGATTCACTCGCTTACCTACATATAGGTTGCCCACCGAACTGGGTGTACTGCAGTACGGGATTTCCCCTTCGTGTACCATTACTTCTTCTTTTTTGGTTACAGTATATTTTTCTGTTCCCTTCACGTCTGGTTCAAACCAATCGTCGGGCACAAGTAACTGGCCACGACTTCGGGTAAGAGCCACATAAAGCAAATTGATTTCTTCGATGAGCTTGTCGGGCCGAACCACCTTCTTCTTTTCTTCGAGCAGTTTCCGCAACTTTTTTTCTGTAATAAAGTCGGGAAGCAACTTAACACGATCGTACTCAAGTCCCTTGGCGCGGTGTACCGTACTTAAAATCAAGTCGGCTTTTTCGCGATTGTCGGCCGAAACCACTTGTTTGCGTAATTGTTGAAGTCGCTCATTTAAACCTCCCCCATAACGCTTAATCAGCTCCATAAGCATATTCAACTCTGCGTCTCCGGTTTGTTCGCAGTAGGTTTCGAGCGCCCCAAAACTTCCCAAGGTTCGCAAAACAGGGTCTCTTACCTTGTAATTTCTACCCTGCCACAATGCGAGTAAATCGCTGACCGACCAACTACCTGCTGCAAAAGTGTAGGCTTTAAAATCACCCTCGAACCAAAAATGCGTATCCGGTTGCTCTTCGAGACGCTCGATGGCTGCACCGAGCAGTACCAAATTCGTTCGCGCCAGCCAGGCTTCCTGATGTGCAGATGCTGGTTCGGTTCCCCAGCCGTGGAGCTCAAAATTTGTTTTGGTATCGCTAATAAGCGATTTCCAACCAATCACTTGACTGGCGAGCTGGGCAATGTGTGGCGGAAAACGGAAGCTATGCGACAGTGGCGATTCGGGATAGGGTAATCGGTTCATGGCATTTACAGCATATCGCCAAGAGTAAATTTGTTGGTGCGGGTCTCCAACAAGTAGTTTTGTTCCTTCCTGGCGGCGAAACCATTCGAGCATCACAGCCGAAGCATCCTGAGCTTCGTCGAAAAGTAAAAAGTCGAACGGTAAACGACGTTCGCTTAGCTGGAATTCCTTGAGATAAACATCGTGGAGCATGGGGTGCTTGTGCTCCAACATCATTTGGTAGAAGTGTTGCCCATAGCGCAAAATTTCTCCAATGTGGCGATCGGCAAAGGCTCTACTCGGGTTGTCGTCGAGCTGCTGCAGGTAGTTCAGCTGTTTGAGCTGACTTACCGGATGATTGCAGTACAGGCTTATGTATCGAAGGACATGTGCAGCCAAAGCGAAACGATAACCACTTTCACGAGTTTTGCGGATGCGTAGAGCATCGGCCAAGTCGGGTAATCGGATGCTGGTTGTTAGTTCTCCTATTTTCGATCGTTGAAAACGCCAGGCCAGCGAATGTGCAGTATCTACCTGCACATTGCTTAGGCCCGCCGCTTTGAACTTTTGCTCTGCCTCGAGCTTTACCGACCGGTTGAAAGCCAGATAAAGGATTTTTTTGTTGGCGGGCCGACTGGCAGCATATCGGATGAGCGTGGTTGTTTTTCCGGAGCCAGCCACGGCAACAATTTTCTGATCGCCTGTTTGATCGAGTATAGCTTGTTGTTGGGGCGTGAGCGAATTCATTTTTCAAAACTCGCTCATACAAACCTACTAGTCGGTAGTTAAGCGTTTGTAACCGTTTAAAAGCGTTTAAAAACGGATGTAAGCAAGTACACAGCTGCGATTACCAGCCAGCTTCAACCACAACCGGTGCATGATCGCTGGCGTAATTGCTTTTTTCGTCCAAAAGTGCTGGTGTTTCGTGTCGATGAACGGTTTTAAATCCGCGAAGCCAAATAAAATCAATGCGCTTCCCCTTTCGCCAACCGGGTTTGAAGCCATGAAAACTGTAGTCGAGTCCTGAAGGCTGTTCACACAAAAGCTTGCTGTCGGTAAGTCCTCCAAGCTGAAAGGTTCGCCAAACTGGGCCATCTGCCGTTTCGTTAAAGTCGCCCAACAGTACAACACGATCGCTCGAACACCACGCCTGAATGCTATCGTTGATTAATTGCGCACTTTTTCTTCGGGCTTCTTCCCCTTGGTGGTCGAAATGCGTATTAAAAACCCAAAGCAACTCGTTCATACGCTTATCGCGTAATTGTACCCAGCTACATACGCGTGGTAGGGCGGCATCCCAGCCCTTTGAGGGCTGACCAGGCGTTTCCGAAAGCCAAATCATGCCCTTTTGCAATAACTCCATGCGGGTAGTATCTACGGCAATGGGACTGTACTCGCCTTTGGTTTTGCCGTCGTCTCTGCCCGCTCCGGTCCAGTCATAATTGGGGCCCAACGACGCTTGCAGTGCCATTAATTGGCCGTGTAAAACCTCTTGAAGCCCAATTACAGGTGCATTTTCGGCTTTAAGCCAGCGAACGACTCGTGTTTTACGTTCTTCCCAACGGTGTTCGCCATCTTCGGCGGTGTCGTAGCGGATATTCCAGCTGATAAAGCGTACCGACGGCCCCGGTTTACGGCCAAAAACGACCGAACCAAAGGCCGCCAATACCAAAAATAATGCGGCTACCAGCCAGAGATTGATTTGCATACTACCAAGTACGTAAATAGCTACTACACCTGCACCGTTTTCCATTTGCCCCGGCGGAATAGTATTACACTCACCACGGCATGCAAACTATGAGCAACCGAAATGGCCCAGAATACCCCCGAGGCGCCCATGCCAAGCGTATGGGCAAAATACCACGCCAACGGAACTTCTAATGCCCAAAATAAGGCCACATTGATGAGTGTTGGGGTGAGGGTATCGCCTGCGCCGTTGAAACTTTGTGCGATCACCATGCCGTACGCGAAAAACACATAGCCCAAACAAAGTACTGCCAAGGCTTCCTTTCCTACGGCTACAACACCTGCATCGTTGTTGAATAAACCAATGAACCAGTCGCCAAAAATCAGAAACACAATCGACACGGTTCCCAAAAAGATGGCATTGTACAAAGCTGCTTTCCATACCGATTTTTCGGCTCTATCGGGCAAACCTGCACCCAAATTTTGTCCGACTAAGGTTGTTGCTGCATTGGCAAGACCCATAGCTGGCAGCAAGGTGAAGATTACGATGCGTATGGCAACGGTATATCCTGCAACGGCGATGCTGCCCGACTCAGCCACAATGCGGGTGAGCATGATCCAGCTCGCCGATTCGATGAGGAACTGGCCCATACCGCCGCTACCCACTTTGATGAGGTTCCAAACGGTGTGTGCTTCCATCACCATATTAGCACGAACCAAACGTACCGTAGCGCTCCCTTTGAGTAAGTGCCATAGTTGGTACGCTACCCCCACCGCACGGCCGATGGTAGTGGCAAGAGCTGCACCTTCGATGCCCATGGCTGGAATTGGGCCCCACCCGAAAATTAATAAGGGGTCGAGCACGATGTTTAAACCGTTTGCGAGCCACAGTGCCTTCATGGCAATGGCGGCATTGCCTGCTCCACGAAAAACACCATTGATCATAAACAACAGCATGATGGCTGGATTTCCCAAAAATATGATTCGGGTGTAACCAGTGCCCATGGCAATTACATTCTCATCGGCGCCCATGAGTCGGAGGAGATCGGCGGCAAACCAATAGCCCAAAATCCCAATGGCAATGGCAATAATGGTAGAAAGGGCGATGGCTTGAAAGGCGGCATCGCCAGCAGCTTTCGGGTTTTTTTCGCCAATTCTACGGGCTACAATGGCGGTTGCTGCCATACTCAAGCCGATGCTCACCGAGTACACGATGGTGATTGCCGACTCGGTTAGTCCCACTGCAGCAACGGCTGCTACACCTATTTTACCTACAAAATATATGTCGACGACTGCGAATAGCGACTCCATCACCATTTCGAGCATCATGGGGATAGCTAATAAAAAGATGGCCTTGCGAATGCTTCCGCTTGTATAGTCGCGTTCGGCCGAATCGAGCGACTCACGAAATAAATTAATCCATTTGCGCATGGAGTAAAAATGGGGTTTGTTGCTGGCGCAATACCAGCACGATTAAAAAATTAACAAAGAATTAAGGGGAGACCCTTTACAGCGAGAAGCTCTCGCCACAAGCGCAGGTACGGCTGGCGTTGGGGTTCACAAAGTGGAAACCTTTCCCGTTTAGCCCGGCGGTATAATCGAGCTCAGTGCCGATGAGGTAAAAGAAGCTTTTTTTGTCGCAGACCAATTTTAAGCCCTTGTCTTCAAATTTCTCATCACTCGCGGCAATGTTTTCGTCGAAGTCCATTTTGTAGCTAAGCCCCGAGCATCCGCCACTTACCACCGATACCCGTATGGCCATTTCTTTGCCCGGGTAGTCCTGCGCGAGTAACTCGCGGACTTTTTCGGCGGCGCTGGGGCTGATGGTGATCATGGGATGAAGTATTAGAACTGCAAAATTACAGTTTTCTCAACAAAAAGGTTCCTTCGCAGCTCCTTAAGCTGCTCTTTTCGTGTAATTCAAGCATATTGCCCCACCTTCTAGTACCTCGGACGACGTTAAGTCATAGTGCTGTAGTCCATACGCACCTTTAAACAAGGAGATGCCATTACCCAGAGCTACAGGGAAAACATATAACGCTATCTCGTCAATCAATCCGGCTTGCAGCAACAAACCATTGAGGGTACCACCCCCAACAAGCCAAATTTTACCACCTGGACTCGATTTGAGGTCTTCCACAAAACGCACGGGGTCTTGATTAACGAGCCTTACCGGATGTGGCGACACATCGCGCTGCTGGCGGCTGAATACATAATTCGTTTTGTCGGGATAGGGGAAGTCGCCAAAGCCAATAACCTCGTGAAAGGTGGTGTAGCCCATCAAGGTAGTATCTATGCTTTTGTAAAAGGTTTCATACCCAAAATCGCCACTCTGTGGCAAGAAATCGAGTTCACCGTTGGGGCCGGCTAAGTAGCCGTCAAAAGAAATAGCAGCATAAAGTACAAGTGGTCGCATAACACAAAAGTACGCAGGAATGGCAGCTCAACGAAGTCGACGCACGACAACAGTTGTTCCTATTGCGTCATCCTCGAATTAGCGATATTTCCAGGAGGGCTGTTGTTCGCGCTCCGCGGATACCAATGTGCTTAAAACATGTGCAAACGATTCCAGTTCCTCCCAAGTGGTGTGGATGCCTGTGCTAATCCGTAAACAGCAGGCCGCTTCTTGATCGCTAAGCCCGTAGGCTGTTAGTACATGCGATGGACTGGCCAAGGCCGAACTGCATGCCGAGCCGGTAGCCAGGGCGTATCCTCTTAGCTGTTTTATGAGCGACGCTGCTGGGCAATGGGCAATAAATAAGTTGGTGGTATTGGGTAAACGATTCGTATTTGCCCCCATAATTTTGGCCTCAGGGATATGGTCGAGTAGCAACTTTTCAAAGTTGCGTTGATGCTGGCTAAGTTGCTCGAACCATTTGGCTTCATTTTTTTTCGCCAAACGCGCTGCTGCTCCGAGACCTACGATGCCAGGCACATTGAGTGTGCCTGAACGCAATCCATTTTCATGTCCGCCGCCGGTAAGCTGTGCTTGTAGTTTCGGCGCTCCCCTGCCTGATGATAGGTAAAGAAAACCAACGCCTTTTGGGCCGTAAAACTTGTGCGCCGATCCTACAATTAGGTCCGCACCAAGTGCAGTTACATCTATGGGAATTTTTCCGGGTGCTTGGGTAATATCACACAAAAAATAAGCACCAGCTGCGTGAGCTACTGCCGCGAGTTCGCGAATGGGGAATATTACACCGGTTTCGTTATTGGCAAGCATGCCACAAACGAGCAGGCTCTTATCGTTTACGTTGTCGCGTAACTGCTGGATATTGGCCAGTCCGTTAGCATCTACCTCTAAGTAGGTGATTTCAAATCCGTTCTTTTCGAGCTGTTGCAGGGTATCGAGTACAGCTTTGTGCTCTGTTTTCCAGGTGATAATGTGCCGTTTTTTGTGTTGCCAACTTGCCGCAAGTCCTCGGATGGCCAAATTAATAGCCTCAGTGGCGCCAGAGCAAAAGGTCAATTGTTCGGGCGAGCAATTCAACAGTTCTCCCAGCTGCTTTCGCGCTTGTTTTACCGCGAATTCGGCTTCCCATCCGTAGGCATGCGATTTACTGGAGGCATTGCCGAAATGCTCGGTAAACCACGGCAGCATCTGCTCAAGTACCGATGGGTCGACAGGAGTAGTGGCATTATAGTCGAAATAAACAGCTTTCATGTAGAAACCCTATGTCACGCATCTGGCGTGAATATAACTACAAATGCAGCATTTCACCTTTTTGTTCATACAAGAGGGCATGTACGTGAAATGGGAGACGGAGCGAAAATAAAATCGGATTAATTTGTCCGATTATTAGGCTATCCAAGTTAGGATTCGGAAATTTGAGGGTAGAAACACGATCGCGTTGTCGAGCCGGCAACGTGCTATAAACACTAACCGTATGCGGAAAATAGAACATATTGGCATAGCCGTGAAAGATTTAGCCGTTGCCAACGATTTATACACCCGACTTTTGGGTGTTGCCCCCTACAAAATGGAAGCAGTTGAAAGTGAACACGTGCGTACGAGCTTTTTTATGAGCGGTCCAAATAAAATTGAGCTGCTCGAAAGCACCGATCCTGAAGGACCTATCGGGAAATTCATCGACAAGAAGGGCGAAGGTATTCACCATATCGCATTTGATGTGGAAGATATCCTTGCCGAAATGGAACGACTAAAGGCCGAGGGTTTTGTTTTACTCAACGAGCAGCCTAAACGTGGTGCCGACAATAAACTAGTTTGTTTTGTGCATCCCAAAGGCACACACGGGGTGTTGGTTGAACTTTGTCAGGATATTCGCTAGCCCATTAAACGCGGTAACATACTGCGTTGATGTTCATTCCGGCACCTACAGATGCCAGCAGGATTACATCGCCGCTTGCTAGTTTGTACCCTTCAATTTCGCCTCTGCGTACCAAATCGAGGAGGGTAGGGACGGTGGCTACCGAGCTGTTTCCCAATTTATGGATGCTCATGGGCATGATGAAGGCTGGAATGTCGCGACGGCCGAAAAGTTTGTAAAAGACCCGAATGATGCCCTCGTCCATTTTTTCGTTGGCCTGGTGGATGAACACCATCTTCAACTGATCGATTTGCGTACCGCTAGCATCGAGGGCATGCTTCATGGCTTGCGGCACATAGCTCATCGCATATTCGTACACTTTGCGCCCCCGCATTTTGATGTAACGCACCCGGGGGTCGGAATCGGGGAAATTGGACTTGCCCATGAACAAATAATCCACTTCTTCGCCACAGTGGGCCTGTACAGCGGTTGACAAAATGCCAGGACCTTGTTCGTCACTTTCTTTCCACTCTACGATGGAGGCGCCTGCACCGTCGCTGAATATCATCGAGTCCCGATCGTACGGGTCGAGTACGCGCGACAAGGTTTCGGTACCGATAATCAAGGCTTTTTTCGCAATGCCTGCCTTGAAGTAGGCGTCGGCTTGGATCATGCCCTGCAACCAACCCGGACATCCAAAAAGGATGTCGTAGGGCACGCAGGAAGGATTGTTAATGCCTAACCCTCTTTTTATACGCGACGCCAAAGCGGGCATGGCATCGCTTTGAATGGTGTGCTTGACTACATTACCAAAGTTATGCGCAACAATCAGCTGGTCGATGGTTTCTGGATCGATGCCGGCATCGGCTATGGCCATGCGTGCGGCTTCGATGCCTAAATCGGTGGCAGTTAATGGCTCCTGGGCGTACCGACGCTCTTCTATGCCCGTGATGGCTTGGAATTTCTGTACCACCTCGTCCGGGGGACTTAGAATAGGCTGGTTTTTTTCGTCGTAGAACAGCTGATGTGCAAAGTCGCGATTACGTTTGAGTAATTCCGGCACATAACGGCCGGTTCCGGTGATTACAGTACGATACATAAATAACTTGATTTGAATGAACTTAAGCGTGGCAAATGCCTACTGCAATTACGCTATTTGAAGCCCTAAAAGCAAATATTTCAATCAACCAAGGGGTACTTTTCACCTTTCTAAAAAAAGCCTCTGGTTTGCGGCTAATCTCGTAATTGAGGCGCTCAAAAACCGTAGCGCTTACGAGTCTTTTAAAGTTTAGCTAACTCGCCCTTGTTCGCGAGCTGTCCGCAAGCGGCATCGATGTCTTTCCCTCGCGACCGACGTACCTTGGCCACGATGCCAGCCGCTTCTAATGCCCGAATGTAGGCATCTACTACCGCAGCATCGGCTTGCTGGTACGGGCCATCATCGATGGGATTGTATTCAATAAGATTCACCTTACATACAAGTTTGCGGCACAGTTTCACCAAAGCACGAATGTCTTCCTCGCTGTCGTTGATGTTGCGCCAAACCACATACTCGAAGGTGATGCGACTTTTGGTTTTGTCGTACCAATACTGAAGTGCTTCTACCAATTCGTCGAGGCTATTGCTTTCGTTGATGGGCATAAGCCGTGACCGTTTTTCGTCGATGGCAGAGTGCAAACTTACGGCTAGCTTGAACTTCACACCGTCGTCGGCCATCTTCCGAATCATCTTGGTGATGCCTACCGTGCTGAGTGTGATCCGCCTAGGCGACATCCCCAAACCCGACGGTGCCGGAGCAGTTATTTTGTCGATGGCAGCAAGCACATTGTTGTAGTTCAACAGCGGTTCGCCCATGCCCATGAGCACAATATTGGTTAACGGGCGACCGAAATAGCTTTCGGCCTGCTCCCGTATGGCCACTACTTGGTCGTAAATCTCGTCGGGGTTGAGATTACGCATCCGCTTCAATCGCGCGGTTGCACAAAAAGTACAGTCGAGGCTGCAACCTACCTGCGAGGAGATACATGCCGTAATGCGGCTCTCGGTGGGGATGAGAACCGACTCTACTACTCGACCGTCGAACAGCTTTACGGCATTTTTAACTGTACCGTCAGTCGACCGCTGCTCCAGGTCGATATGAATGTGGTTTATCGTAAAATGTTCTTCAAGTAAGGCACGTAAGGCCACCGATAAATTGGTCATATCGCCGAAGTTCTTGGCACCCTTCACCCACAACCACTCGTGTACTTGTTTGGCTCGAAAGGCCTTCTCGCCCAAAGCGGTGAGTGCCTCGGTGAGCTGCTCCAGCGAAAGTGCACGTATGTCGCGGCGGGTAGCTGACATATTAGGCCGATTGAATACGCTGACGTACCGACTCGAACAACAAAACGCCGGCAGCTACACTCACATTGAGTGAGCCTACGGTGCCAACGATGGGAATTCGTGCTAAAACACTGGCTTTTCGGAGTATATTCGGATGTATACCGTCTTCTTCCGAGCCCATGATGATCGCCGTGGGCAACGAAAAATCGACAGCATAATAATCGTCAGCGGCATGTTCGGTAGCAGCAACCAGCTGTATGCCGCTATCGAGCAGATAATCAATTACCCGATCGAGCGAGCGTTCTCTACAAACGGGCAATGAAGCCAAGGCGCCGGCAGAGGTTTTAATGGCATCGGCAGTTACTTGGGCTGCGTCGCGCAGGGGGATGACAATTGCATCAACTCCAGCGCATTGCGCCGAACGGGCGATAGCGCCAAGGTTACGCACATCGGTAATCCGATCAAGCACCAAAAGCAAAGGTGTTTTGCCTTGTTCGAAAAGCGTGGGGAGCAATTGTTCGAGCTCTTGGTACTCGATGGGCGATACAAAGGCGATTACCCCTTGGTGATTTTTGCGCGTTAGGCTATTGAGCTTTTCTTTGGGTACCTCTTGCACCGGTACTTGCCGTTGTTTGGCAATGGCCAATAATTCACGCAGGGCATCGGTTTTACCTTCGCGGGCAATGAGTATGCGGTTAATTTCCTTGCCGGCCTGCAGCAATTCGTAAACGGCGTGCAGCCCAAATGCAAGGTCCTCAAATTCGGGACGTGGACTACGGCGCGGACGGAAGTTCGAATTCATAGGCTGCAAAGGTAGGCAATTCGATGCAGAGGCTAAACGTATAGGGAGGAGGCTGCTTTAGGGCAAAAAAAATCCCCCCGACTTAGGAAGCCGGAGGGATTCGGTGCCGGTTAAAAAATTAACCTGGCATTTGCGTGTTTCCGCCGTACACCTTGAAACGTTTTTCGAAGTCGGCAGCGAGTTCGTTTTGTGCATACCCTCGAGTGATACGAATAAGCTCGTTCATGATGGCCATGGCGTTTTGCAAATCGCGTTCGTAGAAGGTATATACCTTGCCACGCTGCTGCGTAAAGTATTTAGCCTCCTGTTCGTACATCTCGAAAAGGGTTTTCGCCATTTTGGTGGCTTCTTCCGGCTTGCCAGCGGCATACAACAGCTCAACCATGCGGTAGTTGTAAAGCATATACGGCACGTTCGGGTGAGGCATCACCTGGTCGGCTTTGAGCAGTACGTTGGCGGCCTGCTCTTTTTTGTTTTCGGCAAGTAAACTTTCGGCCAAACGTATGCTGTTGCTGCGGAGGTTAATGGTCATACGGCTGGTTTCCGGGTCGATGTAAATGCCCTTATCCATGCCACCCCACTTGAACTTCTCCATGAAGTTTTTGTACATGATGTCGGTAGCTACACGGGCACGCTGTCCGCCTTGACTTGGGGTGCGGAAGGGCACCAACCGGTAAGTAAGTCCTTCGAGCTGGAAGTAGTCTTCTAAGCCCATATACGATTCAGGACCCATCGAAATGGTCCAGTAGATTGGGCGCTCCCACATGTTTTGGGCGAGCAAGTCAAGGACAATCAAATCGTTCTTCAGGATGTTGGTACGCGGATACTCCCAAATCACAGCATCGAGCATTTGGCTAGTATCGCTCATGGCGCCCTGTGCAACCACATTGCTTTTCACTACGGGCAGCACAAAGTTTTTGGTAGGATAGTAGTTGATGAGCTCACCACCTTGCGTTGGCAACTTGGCCTGCGGGTCGTCGTTGGTCATGAAAGCAATGATCTGCTTGAGATCGTATGCACCTTCGAGTTTGCGGTCGTAAAACGGCACATAATCGCGGATGCCTTGTGCAATTTTCTCTTGTGGCACACTCAACTTTACTGGTGCGCTGGCGTTCATCGGCCTGCGGAGCTGATCGATGTACCAGTCGGTACCCAATAAACTCAGGTTTACAATTCGCACATCGGTGCGGATGCCTTCCACTTCTTGTGCATACCACAACGGGTAGGTATCGTTATCGCCCATGGTGAAGAGGATGGCATTCGGAGCACAACTCTCGAGGTAGTTGATGGCGAAGTCGCGCGCGGTGTACTTACCCGAACGGTCGTGGTCGTCCCAGTTTTCGGCGGCTAAAATGCCGGGCACTGCTACCAGCGTAATGGCGGTTACACCCAAGGCAACCACTGTTTCGGGTAAACGTTTGCGCAAAAGCTCGAACAGACCCAATACGCCCAATCCTATCCAGATGGCATAGGCATAAAACGAGCCCACATAAGCATAATCTCGTTCACGCGGCTGTAGCGGCTCAGGGTTCAGGTAAACGTTGATGGCAATACCGGTGAGAACAAACAGCATGGTCACCACCCAGAAGTCTTTGCGGTCTTTGCGGTATTGGTACCACAAGCCCACTAAACCGAGGAGCAACGGTAAAGCGTAGTATACGTTTCTGCCTTTGTTGGCGAGACGTATCTCAGGCATGTCTTTCTGCGGACCAATGCGACTTTCGTCGATAAACGGTATGCCGGTAATCCAGTTGCCGCGTTCATAGTCCATGCCCTGGCCTTGAATGTCGTTCTGGCGTCCAGCAAAATTCCACATGAAGTAGCGGAAGTACATGTGGCCGAGCTGGTAGCTGAACAAAAAGTCCATATTATCGGCGAAAGTCGGTTTTTGTCCGTCGCGGAGATTTAGCCACTGCTTGTAGAAGTCGATGTGCCGCTGTTGTGTGCCGGCACGGCGGTAAGCACGAGGCAACAAGGTAGATTGTGCCGGGTCGTAAATGGCTTCGATGTCGCGGCCGGTTTCGATATACTCCTTCTCGCCTTTGCGGTAGCGCATCTTCCCTTCTTTCTGGTCAATTACCTGAGCGGTGAAGTAGGGTCCGTACAACAACGGGCGGTCGCCATACTGCTCGCGGTTGAGGTAACTCAAAAGCGAGAAAACGTTTTCGGGATTGTTCATGTCGATCGGCGGATTGGAGGCCGAGCGAATTACGATCATGGCATAGGTGCCATAACCCATGATGATGAAGCTGAGGGCAAGCAAAGCACTGTTGAGCAACACCTTGCCTTGTTTGTGGGTATACCAAATGCCGAAGGCCACAGCGGCAACCACCAGAAGGCAGAAAAACACCGCACCCGAGCCAAAGCCCATGCCGATGCTGTTTACGAAAAACAGGTCGCTGTAGGCGGCAATGTTGGTGATGCCCGGAATAACGCCGTATTGTACAAAGCCCAAGATGGCGCCTGAAATGAGTAGGGTGTAAATCACACCTTTGCGGCTTGGCTCAAACTTACGGAAGTAGTAAACGAAACATATAGCCGGAATGGCAAGGAGGTTCAATAAGTGAACGCCAATAGAAAGGCCCATGAGGTAGGCGATGAGTATGAGCCAGCGGTTGCTGTCAACCTCGTCGGCTACGCGCTCCCACTTGAGTATGGCCCAAAAAACCACTGCCGTGAAAAACGACGAATAGGCGTATACTTCACCTTCTACAGCCGAAAACCAAAACGAGTCGGTGAAGGTGTAGGCCAAAGCTCCTACTAGGCCGGCGCCCATGAGGGCGATTAAACTACCGCCTTTTACTTCGCCTTCGCGCTCCAACATCTTGCGCCCGAAAGCGGTGATGCTCCAGAACAAAAACAAAATGGTAAAGGCCGAAGTGATGCCACTCAAAAAGTTAACCGTCCAGGCTACTTGCGAGGGATCGCTTGCGAAAAGGGTAAACATGCGACCAGTGAGCATGAAGAAGGGTGCCCCCGGGGGGTGCATCACCTGCATCTTGTAACAAGCCGAAATAAATTCACCACAGTCCCAAAAAGAGGTGGTAGGTTCGAGGGTGAGCGTGTACACCACGGCGGAGATGGCAAATACCAACCAGCCCATGAGGTTGTTGATCCGCTGATAATTCAACATGGAAGAGTTTTTAACAGGGTCGAAAATAAGGGTTTTACTTACAAAATACGGTATGAGTTGTGAGCTTAATGCGAACGTAACTTTATACCGCTTTCGTTTTAGCTACTGCAAATTTGGCTTTTCTTGACAAATTGCCGCTAAAACGGGCGAAAAAAGTGCCCAAGGGTTGCGTTATATAGTGCTTTCGCTATATTTGCAGTCCCAATTGCCCGATCGTCTAATTGGCAGGACAGCAGATTTTGGTTCTGTATGTCTAGGTTCGAGTCCTAGTCGGGCAACACGGTTAATAACCCCGCAATCGCGGGGTTTTTTATTTCTCGTGGTCGTTGGCCACAAAAAAGGCGGGAAGTCTCCTCCCCGCCCCACTTCGGTTTTCTTTTTTTTATTTCACCTTTACCTTGATGGTTGCGCTGAGCGCTTCGCCATAACTGAGGTGTGCTCCATTGGCAAATTGTAAGGTGAGGGTATGTTCGCCAGCAGCGAGGCTATCGAGCACAGTTTCGGTTTGGCCTTTGCCAAAGTGTTTGTGCTGCCCGTCGAATGGTACCGAGCTGCCTTTTTCCATAAAACTGCCATCGATGATGAGGTGATGGTGCCCCTTGCCGTAATTCAGCTGACCTGCCGGCTCCACTTCCATGCCTTCAACGCCCATTTGCAGGGTAAAGGGAAGGGTGATTTCTTGGCCATCGGTGAGGTTGGCAAAAAATACGCGCGCGCCTTCGGGATGGTTAATCACCAAGCTGTCGTTATTGGCGCTCATGTCGTGCCCCGCATGCATGTCGTGCCCGGCATGCTCGTCGGTTGTTTCGTTGTTTCCGCAAGCAACAGCCACGGCTGCAAGTGCGATGAAGAGGTATTTGGTCATGATTTCGATTTTCGTTTCTGAAGTATCAAAAGTACAAAACAATCGCCGCGAATGCCGGTTTGGACACGACATAAAAAAACCGCCTTGTTTTCACAAGACGGCTTCTTTGTAGGGCATTCCTCTTAGTAACGGTACATGTCGTTTTTGAACGGACCGTTCACGTTTACGCCGATATAATCGGCTTGTTCGTTGTTGAGCACTTCCAACTCCACGCCAATTTTTGCGAGGTGAAGGGCAGCAACTTTTTCGTCGAGCTGCTTTGGAAGTACATACACTTCGTTTTTGTAGGTGCCGGCATTCGACCACAGCTCCATCTGCGCGAGCGTTTGGTTGGTGAATGAGTTCGACATCACGAAGCTCGGGTGACCCATGGCGCAGCCCAGGTTTACCAAACGACCTTCGGCAAGAACGATGATTTCGTTGCCATCTACATTGTATACGTCTACCTGAGGCTTAACGGTATATTTCGTGTTTTTGTAGTTTGCGTTCAACCATGCCATGTCAATCTCGTTGTCGAAGTGACCGATATTACATACGATGGTTTTATCCTTCATCTTTTTGAAGTGACGCTCGGTAACGATGTTGCAGTTACCGGTAGCCGTACAAACGATGTCGACCTGGCCAATCACCGAGTCGAGACGTTTTACTTCGTAACCTTCCATGGCCGCTTGTAGTGCACAAATTGGGTCGATTTCGGTAACAATTACACGAGCTCCAGCACCGCGGAACGATTCGGCAGTGCCTTTGCCTACGTCGCCATAGCCGCAAACCACGACTACTTTACCAGCCATCATCACGTCGGTAGCACGGCGTACCGCATCTACCGCCGACTCGCGACATCCGTATTTGTTGTCGAATTTCGACTTGGTCACAGAGTCGTTTACGTTGATTGCAGGAACCGGTAAGGTGCCTTTGCGCATACGCTGGTAAAGACGTGCCACGCCGGTGGTGGTTTCTTCCGAAATACCACGGATTTCGCTCACGAGTTCAGGATGTTGGTCGAGCACTACATTGGTTAAGTCGCCACCATCGTCGAGGATCATGTTCAAGGCTTTGCCACCTTCGAAAGCGAAAAGAGTTTGTTCAATACACCACTCGTACTCTTCTTCGGTCATGCCTTTCCAAGCGTACACCGGAATACCCGCAGCAGCGATGGCTGCAGCAGCGTGGTCTTGGGTAGAGAAGATGTTACAGCTCGACCAGCTTACTTCGGCACCCAACTCAACGAGGGTTTCGATGAGAACGGCAGTTTGGATGGTCATATGCAAACAGCCAGCGATACGTGCGCCTTTAAGCGGCTTGCTTTGGCCAAACTCGGCTCTAAGCGCCATCAAACCAGGCATTTCTGCTTCGGCAAGTTTAATTTCTTTACGGCCCCATTCGGCGAGGCTAATGTCTTTTACCTTGTAATTGGTGGTAGTTTCAATCATGTTTTATTTCTTTCTCTGATTCGCAAATGCAAACAGGTGGCAAAGATAACCTTTTTCGTACAAAATGGTTTGAACTTGCTGAGCATGAGGCCTACTTTACACAAAGTTCATGTGTAGAGGAGCTGGGTGTTCCATAGAAAAGTATGAAAAATGAAAACGTATTTTCAAAATTCCTATGAAAAATGAAAATGAAGGGTTTTTTGTACTAATGTAGCTTGGGAGGAAATGAACTATTGTCAACCTGCACTACGCCATGACCTAGGTGCGTTGTGGGAGAACTTTGTGGTGAGCGAATTCAAAAAACGACAAGAAACGTCGGGCGACTCTGAGACCGCCTTTTATTTCTGGCGAACCTATAATCAACAAGAAGTTGACCTCATTCAGCATGCTCCTTCGGGTGCGATTAAGGCCTATGAGATGAAATGGAAAACCGACAAAAAAATGCGGTTTCCGGCGGCATTTCGGTCGGCCTACCCGCAAGAAGATGTACACATCGTCGATAGCGCCAATTTCTTTGAGTACTTTTCGATTAACCCCAACCAAGGCTGAGGTGTAACAAAAATGAACGCCAACGGTTATTTTAGCAACAATGCGCAAGGCCTTTGTCATTTTTTTGTTACTGTGCTCTTGGCACGCCGGTGCACAAATGCAACCCTCACCGATGGGCAACGCTCCCGTATTGCCCGTTTGTAAGGCTCCCGAGCAGCTCGCGCTTCAACTCGGAAGGCAGCAACAAGCTGCTGTAAACAGCCTCCAAGGACGAATCCTCAGCCAGGCG
>VFQR01000172.1_pt1 | contig 134758 bp, 137 predicted proteins | sample 3512321 | NCBI WGS metagenome assembly VFQR01 (sample SAMN10412374, study PRJNA504923) | tailings metagenome | isolation source: Relicate 3 Philex TSF1 revegetated site | place: Philippines: Tuba, Benguet | collected 2017-08-29 | reverse complement strand
CGGAGCAGCTTCTCCTCCGGCGTCATCGGGCTCTCGCCCTTCGGCGTGATCTTGCCGACCAGGATGTCGCCCGGCTGCACCTCGGCGCCGATATAGACGATGCCGGCCTCGTCGAGGTTCTTGAGCGCCTCTTCCGACACGTTCGGGATGTCGCGCGTGATCTCTTCCGGCCCGAGCTTCGTGTCGCGGGCCATGACCTCAAACTCCTCGATGTGGATCGAGGTGAAGATGTCATCGCGCACGATACGCTCGGAGAGCAGGATGGAGTCCTCGTAGTTGTAGCCGTTCCAGGGCATGAAGGCGACGAGCACGTTGCGGCCCAGCGCCAGATCGCCGAGATCGGTCGACGGGCCGTCGGCGATGATGTCGCCCTTCTCGATCCGGTCGCCCACCTTCACCAGCGGGCGCTGGTTGATGCAGGTGTTCTGGTTCGAGCGCTGGAACTTCATCAGCCGGTAGATGTCGACGCCCGACTTGCCGGCCTCGAGGTCCTCGGTGGCACGGATGACGATACGGGTCGCGTCCACCTGGTCGACGATGCCGGTGCGGCGCGCCGCGATGGCGGCGCCCGAGTCGCGGGCGACGATGGGCTCCATGCCGGTGCCGACGAACGGCGCCTCGGCCCGCACCAGCGGCACGGCCTGACGCTGCATGTTCGAGCCCATCAGCGCACGGTTGGCGTCGTCGTTCTCGAGGAACGGGATGAGCGCCGCGGCGACCGACACGAGCTGCTTCGGCGACACGTCCATGAGGTCGACGTTCTCGCGCGGAGCCATCATGACCTCGCCGGCATGCCGGCAGATCACGAACTCCTCGACGAACTGGCCCGACTCGTCGAGCTCGGCATTGGCCTGCGCGACGTAGTGCTTGGCCTCCTCCATCGCCGACAGATAGACGACGTCCTCGCTCACCTTGCCGTCGATGATGCGGCGGTAGGGCGTCTCGATGAAGCCGTACTTGTTGACGCGAGCAAACGTCGCCAGGCTATTGATAAGGCCGATATTCGGGCCTTCGGGCGTCTCGATCGGGCAGATGCGGCCGTAATGCGTCGGGTGCACGTCGCGCACCTCGAAGCCCGCCCTTTCGCGGGTAAGGCCGCCCGGTCCGAGCGCCGAGAGGCGGCGCTTGTGGGTGATTTCCGACAGCGGGTTCGTCTGGTCCATGAACTGCGACAGCTGCGAGGAGCCGAAGAACTCGCGCACCGCGGCGGCCGCTGGCTTCGCGTTGATCAGGTCCTGCGGCATCACGGTGTCGATCTCGATCGACGACATGCGCTCCTTGATCGCGCGCTCCATGCGCAGCAGGCCGAGCCGGTACTGGTTCTCCATCAGCTCGCCGACCGAGCGCACGCGCCGGTTGCCGAGATTGTCGATGTCGTCGATCTCGCCCTTGCCGTCGCGCAGCTCGACCAGCGTCTTGACGACGGCGAGGATGTCCTCCTTGCGGAGCACGCGCACCGTGTCCTCGGCATCGAGCTCGAGGCGCATGTTCATCTTGACGCGGCCGACGGCCGACAGGTCGTAGCGCTCCGGATCGAAGAACAGCGACCGGAACATGGCCTCGGCGGTCTCGATCGTCGGCGGCTCGCCCGGGCGCATGACTCGGTAGATGTCGAACAGAGCGTCCTGGCGGCTCTCGTTCTTGTCGGCAGCCAGCGTGTTGCGGATATAGGCGCCGACATTGACGTGGTCGATGTTGAGGACCTGTATCTCGTCCTGACCGGCCTCGAGCAGCACCTTGAGCGTCTTCTCGTCGAGCTCGTCGCCGGCCTCGAGATAGATCTCGCCCGTCTCGAAGTTGACGATGTCCTCGGCGAGATACGCGCCGTAGAGGTCGTCCTCGGTCGCGCGGATCGCCTTGAGGCCCTTCTCGGCCAGCTGGCGCGCCTGGCGCGCGGTGATCTTCTTGCCCGCCTCGACGACGAGCTCGCCCGTGTCGTCGTCGATCAGGTCGACGACGGCCTTCATGCCGCGATAGCGGTCGGCTGAGTACGGGATGCGCCAGTGGTCACCGGTGCGGCTGAAGGTGATCTTCTCGTAGAAGGTCGAGAGGATCTCCTCGCCGTCCATGCCGAGCGCCATCAGGAGCGAGGTGGCCGGGATCTTGCGGCGGCGGTCGATGCGCGCGTGGACGATGTCCTTCGAATCAAACTCGATGTCGAGCCAGGAGCCGCGATAGGGGATGACGCGGGCGGCGAACAGGAGCTTGCCCGACGAGTGCGACTTGCCCTTGTCGTGGTCGAAGAAGACGCCGGGCGACCGGTGCATCTGCGAGACGATGACGCGCTCGGTGCCGTTGATGATGAAGGTGCCGTTGTCGGTCATGAGCGGCATGTCGCCCATGTAGACGTCCTGCTCCTTGATGTCCTTGATCGACTTGGCCTGGGTGTCCTCGTCGATATCGAACACGATGAGGCGCAGCGTCACCTTGAGCGGCGCGGCATAGGTCAGATCGCGCTGGCGGCACTCGTCGACGTCGAACTTCGGCAGCTCGAACTCGTACTTGACGAACTCCAGCATGGCGGTGCCGGCGAAGTCCGAGATCGGGAACACCGACTTGAAGACCGCCTGCAGCCCCTCGTCGGAGCGGCCGCCCACGGGCTCTTCCACCATGAGGAACTGATCATAGGATGCCTTCTGAACCTCGATGAGGTTGGGCATCTCCGCAACTTCCGGAATCTTTCCGAAGAACTTGCGTACGCGCCTGCGACCGTTGAACGTCTGGGTCTGGGCCATCGTCGCTCCTTGCTGCCTTCCTGGCTTAACGCACCGACCGCGGCGGACCGCGGTCCATCAAAAACAGGTTAGAACCCGTTTCCTGAGGGCCGTTTCCGGCCCCCAGGAAAGAGGTTCCCCCAACACACACCCGTGCCGCGGAGCCGGCGGGCGCCTGCCCGCCGGTCCCGCGAACGCTTTACTTCAGGTCGACCTTGGCGCCGGCTCCCTCGAGCTGGGCCTTGATCTTGTCGGCATCCGCCTTGGACACCGCCTCCTTGACGGCCTTCGGCGCACCCTCGACGAGATCCTTGGCCTCCTTCAGGCCGAGACCGGTGATGGCGCGCACTTCCTTGATCACATTGATCTTCTGTGCGCCGGCATCGGTCAGGATGACGTCGAACTCGGTCTTCTCCTCGGCGGCCTCGGCCGGGGCGGCGGCGCCGCCGGCGGCAGCCACGGCCACCGGAGCGGCGGCGGAAACGCCCCACTTCTCTTCGAGCATCTTGGAGAGTTCGGCCGCCTCGATGACGGTGAGCTTGGAGAGGTCGTCTACGATCTTGGCAAGATCAGCCATTTTCTCAGTTCCTTTTCAAAGGTTCGAACACGTTTTGGATGGCAGCGAGGAACGGTCTTATGCCGGCTCGTCCTTCCGGGCGTAGGCGCCGAACACACGCGCGAGCTGAGCCGCGGGTGCGCTGACGACCTGTGCGATCCTGGTTGCCGGCGTGTTGATCATGCCGACGATCCTGGCCCTCAGCTCGTCCAGCGAAGGCAGCGAGGCGAGAGCCTTCACTCCTTCGGCGTCGAGATTGGTCGCGCCCATCGCGCCGCCGAGAATGACGAGATTGTCATTCCCCTTGGCGAACTCGGACGCAACCTTGGGAGCCACAACCGGATCATCCGAGTAGGCGATGAGGGTCTGTCCCTGGAACAGAACCTGCATGCCCTCGGAGGGGGTGCCCTGAAGTGCGATCTTGGCCAGACGGTTCTTCGCGACCTTGACGGTGCCACCCGCCGCACGCATCTTCGAACGAAGATCGTTCATCTGTGCGACGGTCAGCCCGGCATAGTGGGCCACGACGACCGAACCGGTGCTCTGGAACACCTCGTTCAGCGACGTGACGAATTGGCGCTTTTCCGCTCTGTCCACTGCCTGTCTCCGTTTGACGGCCGCCGGATGACGGCCGCCAGGTTGCCTTTTGCCGCGCGGGACAATCCGCATGGATGCCCGAGCGACGCTCGAGGATCCTGTCCCCTTCCACCAGCCGGCCCGAGGGCCGGCATCGGCAAAAGGCAATCACGGTTCGAACCTGTCAGGCGGCGCCGTAGCGCCCCTTCGAAGCTCTTACCCGTCTCATGCAGGCCCGTTCGGATTAAGGACCGGTCAGAACCGGGCCGCCTGCAGTCTCGGACAGGATGACCGGGAGAAGCTCTCCCGGATTCCGGGCCCCGGAGGGCCCGGACATGGTGCGCCGGCAGAGCCGGCGACAAATCAGCTCGCGGCGCTCAGGCTCGCGATGTCGACCTTGAGGCCGGGACCCATCGTCGAGGTCACGGCGACGCGCTTGACGTAGTTGCCCTTGGCGCCCGTCGGCTTCGCCTTCACGACCGCATCGGCGAAGGCGCGGACGTTCTCCTCCAGCGCCTTGACGTCGAACGAGACCTTGCCGACGCCGGCATGGATGATGCCGGCCTTCTCGACGCGGAACTCGACCGCCCCGCCCTTCGACGCCTTGACGGCGGCGGTGACGTCGGGGGTCACGGTGCCGACCTTCGGGTTCGGCATCAGGCCGCGCGGACCGAGCACCTTTCCGAGCCTGCCGACCAGCGGCATCATGTCGGGGGTGGCGATGCAGCGGTCGAAGTTGATCTCGCCCTTCTGCACGGTCTCGACGAGATCCTCGGCACCCACGATGTCGGCGCCCGCGGCTCTCGCCTCGTCGGCCTTGTCGCCCTTGGCGAACACGGCGACGCGGACCGAGCGGCCGGTGCCGTTCGGCAGGTTGACGACGCCGCGCACCATCTGGTCGGCGTGACGCGGGTCGACGCCGAGATTCATGGCGATCTCGATCGTCTCGTCGAACTTGGCGGAAGCACGCTCCTTGAGGAGCTTCAGCGCCTCGGCGAGTTCGTACTGCTTGTTGGCGTCCAGGCCCTCACGGGACTTCTCGACGCGCTTCGCGAGTTTCTTGGCCATCTTGTCAGCCCACCACTTCCAGGCCCATGGAGCGGGCGGAGCCCTCGACCATGCGCATTGCCGCATCGACGTCGGCGGCGTTGAGGTCCTTCATCTTGGCCTCGGCGATCTCGCGAACCTGGCTGCGCGACACTTTGCCGACGGTCGTCTTGCCGGGCTCCTTGGCGCCCGACTTGAGCTTCGCCGCCTTCTTGAGGAAATAGCTCACCGGCGGCGTCTTCATGGCGAAGTTGAACGACTTGTCCTGGTAGTAGGTGATCACCACCGGGATCGGCTGCCCCTTCTCCATCTCCTGGGTCTGGGCGTTGAACGCCTTGCAGAACTCCATGATGTTGATGCCACGCTGACCGAGCGCGGGGCCGATCGGGGGCGACGGCGTCGCCGACCCCGCGGGCACCTGCAGCTTCAGCTGGCCTGCAATCTTCTTAGCCATCTTTGCTTCTGCCTCACTTTATGCCGGACCTGCCGGCTCTGCAGTTGGTGGTGCGGCTGGACGGAGCCGGCAAAGCAGCGCCCGCCTCCCACCGGTTCATCCCGCGACGCAGCGCGGGGATACGGTCAGCCCTTCTCGACCTGACCGAACTCGAGATCGACCGGCACGGCGCGGCCGAAGATGGAGACCTCGACCTTGAGCCGCGAGCGCTCCTCGTCCACTTCCTGCACGGTCCCGTTGAAGGACGCGAACGGGCCGTCGGAGACGCGGACGGCCTCGCCGATCTCGAAGGTGACCGAGGGCTTCGGCCGCTCCACGCCCTCCTGCACCTGGTGCAGGATGCGGTCGGCCTCGGCGTCCGTGATTGGCACCGGCTTCGAATCGCCCAGGAAGCCCGTCACCTTCGGCGTGTTCTTGATCAGGCTGAAGACGGCGTCGGAGAGGTTGGCCCGCACGAGCACGTAGCCCGGGAAGAACTTGCGCTCCGAATCGACCTTGCGGCCGCGCCGCACCTCAACGACCTTCTCGGTCGGCACCACGATCTGCTCGATCTGGTCGCCCAGGCCCTTCTGCTTGGCCTTGTTCTCGATGTCCTCCGCGACCTTCTTCTCGAAGTTCGAATAGGCGTGGACGATGTACCAGCGCGCGGTCATCTCAGCTCTCCTTGCCGGTCCGGCCCTAGCGCCCGATGCCCAGGATGAATTCGACGACGAAGGAGATCACCTGATCGGACAGGAAGAAGAAGATCGCGGCCAGGAAGGCGAAGATGAGCACCATGATCGACGAGATCAGGGTCTCGCGGCGCGACGGCCAAGTGACCTTCGACGTCTCGGTTCTGACCTGCTGGAGAAACACGAAGGGATTGGAGGTCCTGGACGCCATCTGCCGCTCTTCTTTATCCCGGCACGCGGACCAGCCTGGACCGAGGTCCCGCAACTCCGCCGCCAGCCTTGTTGAAACCCGCGCGTCATTCCCTGCCGCGAATCACAAGAGCATCGCCCATGCAATTCGGGCGCGTAAAGCCCGCTCACCGGCCCCACGCACCGCGTGTCTGTTTGCCCTACATAAAGGTCTGCGTCGGCTGATGCAAGGGGCTTTTGGCGCAGAATTTGCCTTTGCCGTCAGCGTCGCTCCCGGATGCGGTCACCGCGCGATCGGGCAGAATACGCGTAGCCTGACGCGCTGCGTGGCGGCACCCAACACCGAAGGCCCGGCCATCGGCCGGGCCCATATCCTGCTAGTGCGGGCGCGGATGCGCCGGCATGTGGGCCGGCGACTTGTGGCGGCTTGGCCTTGGCTTGCCCGACCTCAGTTCTTGTCTTGGATGGCGCAGGCTGGGTTCCAACCGGCCCTCCAGCATGTCGATGAGGATGTTCGTGTCGCCCGCGGAGGGGCCGGTCTTCCATTCTCGCACGATGCTCCTGATGCGGGACATGGGATCTCCTACGTGTGGATCGCGTTTGGTGATCAACAGATCGCTGGCGAGTTGGTTCCTTTGGCCCGTTCTCGAGGTCCCCCGCCTGCCTCCTGCCATCATGCAGCCGTTCCTCCCGCTCCAGGAGAGGCGCGCAGACCCGAGCCGTACGCAAGAAACGCGCCGGTTTCGATTTTCATAACAATTACAAGCGCTTGATGGCGATCCCGGCAGGATTCGAACCTGCGACCATCGGCTTAGAAGGCCGGCCCCCCTACCCTTACCCTTGCTGACATAACTGTTGCTAACCCTTACCGAACCCTTGCTCTTCAAGGGTTTGACGCTTACTCTTGCGCCGATAGTCACGCCGAACGCTTACCCTGATTTACCGCGTTTTGCTGACATGGTGCTGACACGGCCTTTCGTGTCAGCAGATCGCAGGGGGCAAGGATGCCGAAAATCACCAAGCGGATCGTGGATGCGACGACGCCTGATCCTGGGCGACGCTTCTTCGTATGGGACGACCAGATCAAGGGCTTCGGCCTCCTCGTGCTGCCGTCAGGCGTCAAGTCCTACGTCTATCAGTACCGGACGCCGGAGGGCCGCTTGCGGCGCGCCACGCTCGGAAAGCATGGTTCTCTGACACCGGATGAAGCGCGATCCAACGTCGACGACATGCGCCGGGCCGTGAAGGAAGGCCGTGATCCTCTATCTGAGAAGCGCGACCGATTGCAGGCCGTCACCATCGGCGACGTGCTGGACGCCTATCTTGCATCCGAGGCTTTCGCGGCGAAGGCGCCCGGAACCCGCGCCACCGATAAGGGCCGCATCCATCGCCACCTGAAACCGCTTCTAGGCCGGCTGCATGTCGAGACGCTGCGGCCGGGCGATGTCGAGAAGGCTTTCGCCGCGATCCGCGACGGCAAGACGGCGAAGCGGGAGAAGATGGGGCCACGCGCCCTCGCCCGCGTCCGTGGTGGCGAAGGTGCAGCTCGGAAGTCTGTGCGGCTGCTGCGATCGACGCTGGCATGGGCCGCGCGCGAGCGCATGGTGAAGGCGAACCCGATCGCCGACATCAAGACCGGCTCGGATGGAACGCGCGACATCATCTTAGACGACGCCAAGGCATACGGGCGCCTGTTCCAAACTCTCGACCGCATGGAAGTTGAGAAGCGCATCCGGCAGGCCGTGGCCGACGCAATCCGCCTGATAGCGTTGACCGGCGCTCGCCGCGGCGAAGTCACCGGCATGAAGTGGCAGCACGTCGACTTGAAGACGGGGCTGGTGACGCTGCCGCCCGCTGGACACAAGACGGGCCGGAAGACGGGCAAGCCGCGCGTGATCGGCCTTCCTTCTGCCGCACAGGCCATCGTCGCGCGGCAGCCGGAAGGCGAGCCGGACGACTTCGTTTTCCAGCCGGCCAAGGGCGACGGGCCGGTGGTGCTGTCGAAGGTTTGGACGAAGGTTCGGGAGGAAGCCGGATTGCCGGAAGGCATCGGCCTGCATGGGCTTCGTCATTCCCTCGCCTCGCACATGGCCATGCAGGGCGCCCAGGCATCCGAGATCATGACGGCGCTCGGGCATCGCAGCATCACGACATCGGCTAAGTATGTGCATTGGGCTCAGGACGCTCGACAGGCGGTCGCTGAGAAGGCCGCGGCAGTGGCGCTGGCCGGCATGGCTGGCGCTTCCGAGCGGGCGGACGTGGTGCCGCTGAAAGGCGGTGCGTGATGGATGACGCTGCTTTGGTTTGGCGTACGCCGAATGAGATGTTCGGCAGGGTTCTCCGCACGGCGACAACACCCGATGGCGCATCGGCGGCCGACACCATCACGGCATTAGAAGAGCGGATCGCCTACGAGGTGAAAATCTTCAACGAGCTCGGGGCGCAGCCTCAGCATCGGGATGAACACGAGCGGATCGTTGCTCCCTATCGTGAAGCGATCGAAATCATCCATGATCAGGTTCGGCGCCTGATGGTGCGCTTGCTGGAAGACGGCACCTTGCTCGCCATCGGCCGACACTCGCCTGACCAACCCCGTTCGGTAATCCCGGCCCGATACTGGTCATTCATGGAAATCGACTTCGACGCTCGATCCGCTTCGGGGCAGAACCTCGCCTTCCACACCCTCGCCATTGTGTGGCGCGCGGCAGTTCCCGCGGGTCACCGACTGCTAGCGGATTTGTCGCAGCATGATCAGTTCGCTTCTGGGACGCCCGTAGCCGGCAGGTCCCAGCCGGAGCACCGTCCTGCGAGTAGCCGCGATCTTGCGAAGTTTCTCGCCGCGCGCGTGGCCACCCTGTCGGTCGGCCATCCCGAACTATCGGAGACTGCATTGTGGAACGCCGCCAAGTCTCACTTCAAGGATAAGGTGGTTCCGCGCAGCAGCGTACGGCAGTGGATCGCTAGTGACATGGACCCAGCAAAACGCCTCTCCAGGGGCGCCAAAACCTTGCGGCGATTACACGCATAATTTCGACGCCAATACAGTCACATAGCCTCAAATCGCCGGTAAATTTCGCCGGCGATTTGGCGATTAGTGACGGCGATTTGCCGCCCTCCCATCCTTCCCCTCGCTTACGGACCAACCCCAGCGAGGGTAAGGAACATGAAACCAGCACTGCAATGCTATCTCGACCGGAGAGAGGCTGCCGCCTACCTCACCGCCCGAGGTTTCAAGACAAGTTGGAAGACCCTGCAGAAGCTCGCCAGCATCGGCGGCGGGCCGCGCTACCGGCTCTTCGGCAACCGCGCCCTCTACACTGACGAAGACCTGAACCAGTATGCGGAAGGCAGGCTTTCTGAGCCGCGCCGCTCGACTTCCGAGGCTGCGTGATGACCGGCCTCTGTCACGAATCGAGCGAGGCGATCGGCGAGGCCGCCCGCTTTCTCCTGGCCACGCCGCTGGAGAAGCGACTGCGGCCGACCGTGCCGCTCCTGCGCGAGAGGTTCGGCCTCTCTGTTGCGGAAGCCGTGACGGCGATCCGCGAGGCTGATCGACTGCGGGGAGGCGCCGATGCGAGCGCGTCCTGATGCGAAAGAGCCGGTCGTCGCCACAACGGCCGGCTCTCGCAACGTCAATGGGGTAGGGAAACCCGAAGGCGGCGAGAATGCCACGAAAGGGCCGACACGGCAACTGCGGTGGCAGGCGGCGAACCCGATTGCGCGATGGTCTCACGTCGCGGTCGCCAGTGCGCTCCGCAGGGGCATCCTGACGAAGCCGGACAGGTGCGAAGGCTGCCAAGCCGATAAGCCGCTGGACGCGCACCACGACGACCACGAGAGGCCGCTGGCGGTGCGCTGGTGGTGCCGGGCCTGTCACGTCCAGCACCACGCGCGACAGCGCAAGGCGGTGCGCCATGCGTGATTTCAGCAAGGTCTCGCCGAAGGTATGGCGGTCGCGGCGGTTCCGCGATCTGCCGGCCGACGATGCCCGCATGTTCTACCTGTTCCTGCTGACGTGCGAGCACATGAGCAGCGCGGGCTGCTTCCGGCTTCCCGACGCCTATGCCGCCTCCGATCTCGGATGGCAGACCGACAGGATAGGAGGCGCCCGCGCGCCTCTCGTCCCCGCCGAACTGATCGTGCACGACCCCGAGACAGATGAGTACTTCATCCGCCGCTGGTTCCGGCACAACCCGACGACCAACCAGAAGCACCTCCAGGGCGTTCGGCGCCTGATCTCCGAACTCGACAGCGACCACGTTCGGGAGGCTGCCGAGGAGGAACTGGAGGAGCACGCGCCATCAACTCCGGTGGCCGCGAATGAAGACCCGTTTGGCCCCAGAACCTCGGATCGCCTTCTCAACACCGCTCTGATGGCAGGGAGGCGATAGGCCTATGAAAGCCCTTCCGAAGCCCTCCGATATACAGAGACAGAGACCGAGACAGAGACCGAGACGAGAGAGCGAGACGCAGACCGAGAGCGAGAACAGACAAAAACCAAAAGAAAGACTTTCACTGAGACCGCTTCGCGCGCCAATCGCGAACGACACCGAAGCGGCGCCCGCTCAGGGGCTCTTGAAGATGGAGCATCCTTCACCGGCAGCGCCAAGTCCTGAGACCGATAAGCCCCGCGATCCGAAGGCAGCCGAACGCAAGAGGGCGGAGCGCAAGCGCAAGCGGCAGGGCCTCGCCATCGCCCTCATCACCTATGACAAAGCGGCCCTAGAGGATGCTTTCATAAACGCTCGGCGCCTTCGCCCGGAGGTGGCGGACTTCCCCGAGGCTCAGACGAAGGCGATCGAAATGCTCTTGCACGACTTCATCGCGAAGCACGCGGGCGGCTGACCTGTCACGCGTGACACAACGATCCCGCGCGATCGGCCACACTGCGCGCAGTTGATTTGAAGGGGTGCTTCGTTGAGCTACGCGATCTCAGGTTTCATCGGCGAAGGCAACGCCACGGCAGACGCGCTGCGCGCCTATCTCACGGCCAATCCCGGGCGGGCCAGCGTCATCATCAATTCGCCGGGCGGCATCGCCTCCGAAGGCGCGGCGATCCGTGCCGAGCTGGAGCGCCACGGTAACGCGACCGTGCTTATCGAGGGCCTGGCCGCGTCCGCCGCGAGCCTCGCCGCGATGGGCGGCAAGACGATCGTCATGCATGCCGACGCGCTGCTGATGATCCATAACCCTTCCGGCCTCACGATCGGCACGGCATCCGCTCACCGCAAGACCGCCTCGACCCTCGACCAGTTCGAAGAAGTCTATGCGGCGGCCTATGCGCGCGCGTCGGGCAACCCGGTCGAGATGGTTCGGGCGTGGATGGAGGAGGAGGTTTGGCTGAGCGCCGAGGAGGCGCTGGCACTCCGATTCATCGACCGAATCGAGGGGAACGAGCCGGTGGCCGTCTCCCCGTTCGACTTCACCATGTACCGCAATCCGCCCGCGCACCTCGTGCAGCTCTGGCGGGCCTCCCTGCACAAGAAGGAACTGGAAAATGCTTGATACGATCAAGGCACCGTCCGCGCGCCTCGTCGCACAGATGCGGGCCGTCACCACGAAGCACAAGCTTCCCGACGAGATCGGCGACGCGCTCGCCCGCGTCCCGACCATGACCGCGGATCGCGCCGACGCGCTCGCCCGCGTCGCATCGCCGCTGCTGGCGATTTCGACCCGTGCCGAGATGAAGGCCGACGACTTCGCCACCATGATCGGCGAGCTGCTGGCCGAAGATCCCGAACAGTCCGCCGCCGACTTCCGCGAGGCCGCGCTGGACCGGATTTCGATGGCGTGGAAGGGCAAGGGCGACACAGATATCCCGATGCACGGGCGCCCGAACGCCTCTGTCGGCCACTCGTTCGAGGGCGGCGAGGGCTTCCGGGCGAAGATGGTCGCCGGTCTCTCGGCTCGCCTCGAGGGCAAGACCAGCGACCCTATGGCACGGGACGCCGCTCAGTTCTCGATTCCGCAGATCGCCATGCAGGTTTGCCGCGTGAACGGATTGAAGCCGTTCAACGAGGCGGAGGCCGTCCGCATGGCCGCGCACACGACCAGCGACTTCCCGCTGATCCTGGAGAATTCGCTGACGAACCGCGTTGCGCGAACGCTTCAACAGCGGCAGCCGGACCTTCTCCGCGCCACTCACGAGATCGACCGCGATGACTATCGCGCCGGCCGGAGCTTGACGCTCAGCGCCACCGGCACGCCGCAGGAAGTCGGCGAAGGTGGCGAGGTCAAGTTCGTCACTGCCGAGGAGAACGGCGAGGCGCTGCCGAAACTGCGCGACTTCGCGAGCGGGTTCAGCATCAGCAATCAGGCACTGGCCAACGACGCGACCGCGGTCAATCTGCTCAACCAGATTGGAAGCCGGATGGTCCAAGGCTCAGTTGAACGCTTGCGCATGGTGCTCCTTGAGCCGCTGCTGGCCAATTCCGGCGCCGGCTCGACGATGGCGGACGGCAAGGCCGTGTTTCATGCCGATCACGGCAACTTGGCCGGATCGGCCGCCGCGCTCGACGTTACCTCGCTCAGCCTCGCCCGCACTGCGATGCGCAAGCAGAAGGGCTTGAACGGCGAGCTTCTCGCAATCCAGCCATGGGCGCTCGTGGTGCCTGCCGAGCTGGAGACGAAGGCTCAGCAGATCGTCGCCGAGATTACGGCGGCGACCACGGCCAATGTGAACCCGTTCGCCGGCGGGCTCGAAATCATCGTGGAGCCGGGCCTGTCGAGCGCGACCGCCTGGTATCTGATCGCCAATCCGGCCTCCTATGACGGATTAGCGATTGCTTATATGAACGGCCAGCGCGGGCCGCGTGTCGAGAGCCGCGCCGGATGGTCCACCTTGGGCATGGAATTCCGGCTCACCTGGCCGCTGGACGCGCGCTTCGTGGAGTACCGCAGCTGGTACAAGAACCCCGGCGCCTGAGCCTGAACAGGCCGCCTCTCGGGGCGGCCTCCCCTATCCTGAACAAGGCCAAGCCCGATGAACGAAGATCAGCAGATGGAATTCGTGGCAGCCGCGACACGCGCCTTCCTCGACAACCTCACCCACACATGGGGCCTGCCGCCGGCCACGGTGCTGGCGTCGGCCCATGCCACGATCATCACCGAGATCGCAGTGAGCTACGGCGGCAAGATGGCTGCCGACAGCGCACGCCGGGCGGCCGAACGTGTCGAGAGCCTGCCGAGCTATCGTGAGGCGCCGATCGCTGCCATGGCGCCGCAGGGGCAGGCGTAGCGCCGATCACTGCTCAAAGCATCCTGAAGTTGGAGCGACTACAGCATGAGACACATCTTCCACGACATTCCCGGCAAGCTCCTCGGCTCCGGTGTGGTGAACCCGCTTTACCGCATCGAGCAGGCGGTCAAGCCGCCGGCCGGCGGACCGCACCGCAAAATGCTCGACGCGATGGGCTATCCCTTCAGCGGCTTCCTGGACGCCGCGTTCCGCACGACGCGCATCAGCCGCACGATCTTCGCCTTGCAGGAGGATACTGATCTCCTCAACCGGCTCGACGCGTTCTTCATCCGAACAGGGACCGATGGGCAGCTCGTCAACATCGTGCCTGGGAAGACGAATGCCACCAAGCACGGCAACGTCACAGTGGAGGAATGGGGCCTCCAGACTGCGGGAGAAAGCGGCGACTATATCGACCTGAAATTCGCCGAGAACCGGAACAGGTATGGGCTGAACGACGCCTGCGTGTGGGTCTACGTGACGAAGCTGCCGGAGACCGCATCGGCCGGACCGCGTGTGATCGGCCGCATTTCGGGTTCCGATGTGATCCGCATCTCGCCCTTCGGCGAGAGTCTGGCATCGAACGCCGCGAACGGGCGCATCAACTCCACCACGTCTCTAGGTGCCAATCCCTACGAACCGAACGAGCGCACCGGGCTCTGGATGATCCAGCGGTCGAACGCTCAGGGCGGCCAGCACTTCCTCCTGCACAATGACATCATCATCGCTCAGGAGAATGACGCGGCATCGGAAGTGCCATCGAACATCGCAATCGGGCGCAACTCGTCAGGCAACACTGCATGGGGCGTGGCTGCTGCGGGTTATGGGCAGTATCTCACCGTTGGCCGGCGGGCGCGGTTGAAGGCGCTTATCGACGCGCATCTGGCGATCATCTGAGGAGGGCGTGATGGGTCCTTCCTGCGACGTTCAGAGGTGGGTAATTCGCGACCGCATCGTTCCTGTAGCCATAGAATGTTGAACACGCTCCACCACAACAGGCCGAAAGGGTGAACGATGGCGATGACGAAGCGGCTCCTGTCTATCTCCGCCCTCGCAGTCGAACTGGATCGCGACAGGCGCACGATCGCGGCGGCTCTTAAAGAGGTTCCGGCCGATGGCAGGATCGCAGGCGGACACGGCGGTTGGTTCCTTTCAACCGCACTGGCCGCAATCGAGCCCGATGCCGAAGAGACCGACATGGACGAGGCCAAGAGACGCAAGGCCGTGGCGGAGGCGAAGCTGGCGGAGATGGCCGCAGATCGCGAGGCGGGCCGACTGCTGGCACGCGAGGATGTCGACGCTGCCGTGTTAGGTGCCTTTGCCCGCGTCCGCGCACGGCTCCTTTCCGTGCCGCACAAGACGGCTCCTATCGTTCAGGGGCAGGACACGGCAGAGGCGGCAGAGACGATCCGCGTGGCCATCTGGGGCGCCCTGGCCGAACTCTCCGAGACGAGCGTGGCTGACCTGATGACGAGATAGGGGGGCCACCCTGGCGCCTGAACCCATGAGGCGCGAACGGCCGGGACCAGCCGGAGGTGTCCATCAACAACACCGGCAGCCCGCGCGGGCCCTTTGGCGTCGTCCGCGCGGGCATAGTTAGAGGACCTGAACAGATGCGTGCATTGAAATGGATGGTAGGCGTCCTGATATTTTTAGGCGTATTTGGTGAACCCTTCCACGTCATACATAATGACACGTTTGAATTCGCCTTTGATGACTACATAATTGGCGCAGAAGACGAGCGTGTGCGAGCCACTATTCGCGCCTCTGTATTTCACAATTCCGATTATCATGATGGCGAGATCACCCGCTCGCATCTTTCTCAGAATTTCTTCCGATTCCTTTATAAAGGCCCCATAAGTTGCTGCCTTGTCGTCCTCTTTGGGAGGGATGACGCTCCCGCTTCTCATGAGCTGGCCCCATTCATGCCCCGGTTCGGGCTCGCGGCCGACGAGATACTCAATGCGATACGCTTCTATCCACGCCGGAGTGCTGCCCCAGTTTTTGAACGTCTGGACCGTGAGAATGTGATCGGCGTTCGGGTCCAAGAGGCCGACAACTTCCAATTTTTCGAGGAGGAGGTATGGCCTAAGTTGAGCCTGCATACTCATCTCGGCAATCGCGTTGCCGTGTGCCGCGGCCTCGGCAGCTCGTCTCGATTCTTTAGCGCCCTCGATTGCGATCTTTGTTGCGCGCCGAGCCTCCCTCACGGCAGCGCCGGCATGATCGGCAGCGCGCTTGGTATGGTGCAAGGTGAAGCCAATGAGTACAACTCCCACGAAAGTCAGGAGCAGGCTCGCGACCGCTGCCCAGAACATCGCTTTTGCCCAGAAAGCCATAGCCTCTTGAGCTTGCAAGTCACGTATGTCGCGGTTCTCCTGCCTCTGACGCTCTACCTCATCTTCTTGGGTTACAAGATCGCGTATCGCGGCCTCAATTCCCTGGAGAGAGGGTGCTATATCTACGGCAGTCTGCTGTTGATCTTCAGCTCGGTGGTCGCTTGCGGTAGTGCCTTGCTCTTGCCCGGCTTCGGATACTGGATCGCTTTCGAGGGTGGGTGGAGCCGTCTCTTGGGCTGACGCTACGGAAAAAAGAGCCAATCCAAGTGCGATTCCTGCGATCCATGATCTGTGTTGCATTAGAGCTAGGGCGCTGCCGTGAATTCCCCGATACGCCTATCTCGGACGTTCACTTCCATTTCGTCAACGTCTTTAGACAACCTGTCCGCGAGCTGCGCACCAATGATGCTCTGCCTGCTCAGACCAGCCACCCGGCGCGAATGTTCGCTCTCCTCCCGACCGGCCACTTGCCACCTGATTGCGGCGCCATATGGTAGCACCACACGCAACTTTAGCTCGGCGAGGACATGACGAATACCGAAGTAAAGCTGCTCATCCAGAAGCTCAAGAGCAGGCAAGAGCTGAGCTACGCAGAACAGCTTCGCGCCTGCCGCGACCTGCTGAAGGCCAACCGCACGATCATCGAGCTAAAGCAGTCGGGGGTGAGACTTTCCGCGAGTGACGAGTAGGGAAGTCCGCGCTCGTCCGCAGCCGGAACCCGAGTAGCCGGAAGAGCCGCCGCAGTAACCGGATGACGACGGCGAGGACAGATACCCGGCAGGACGCGAAACTCACCTGCCGGGCATGGCTCCGTCACCGTTCGAGGGGGGCAACATGCCGACAGTGCCAGATCATGGTTATTGAAGGGTGAAGAAGCGCGACCGGGCAGAAGGGACGTTGCGCCCGGCCGCGCCTTGCACATGACTGCTTCATCGTGAGCGCTCCACAACTCGCGACAGCCGCCACGGTTCCGAGGCGAAAAGCCCGGCCAGTCTCCCGGCCGGGCTGAACAGTTTCCAAACAATGTGCTGCGACACTCAACCCATCAGCCAGCACCCATAGGCGCCCATGGCGATCGACAGCCAGAACAACAGCGTGCCGTAGGTCACTTGCCGCCCTCCAGCCGCTCCAGCTCCTTTAGAACCTGCCGAATTTGAGCCGGGGACAGGGCACCGACGAGCGCAGCGAACTCCACCAGATCGGATGCGCGCAGCGGCTTCATGCCGGCACCGTCGATGCCAGAAGAGCGTCAAGGAACTCCTCACCGCCGCCAATCAGCGAGTGATAGATGATGTGGCCGACATTCTCCCGGCCAGGCGTCATGATGTAGGCATGGCGCATCTTGGCTTCTTCGGCCGTGCGGCAGTGATAGCGCAAAATCGCCAGTTCCGCCTCATCCTCGGCGAGGCTCGCGGCTGCACGCTCCCGCTCCGCCTGCTGCCAACCGAAAGCCTCCTGCCGTGCAGTCTCGTCGCGCACCATCCGGCCTAGACGGCGGGCGTCTCGCCGCTCCATTGCCCGCAGCTTGGCCGTGGCATCCTGAGCCATCGCCTCATCGATCCGCGACAGCTGCCGCAGGTGTGACACGGCCTCGTCATACGCCTTCCTGATGCGCTGGCGGGCCTCCTCGCGCTCGTGATCCATGTTGCTCGAAGAATAGAGCGAGACGCCGCCGCCAATGGACAGGGGCACGACGATTTCGCGAGGGTAAGTGTCCCGATAGGCATTGCTAGCCGTCTCCTCGCGCTCGCAGGCTTCGCAGAACCGGTGATTGGCGACCTTGTGGGCCTCGATCAGTTCGGCGAGCGACGGGTTCGATTCGGCAACGGCAGGCAGGGCAGTGGCCGCAACAGCGGCAGCGGTGGCGACCGTGCCAGTCAGGACGGCGCGGCGATCAGGCTGGTGGATGTTGGATTGCATGTGTCTTCCTCCATGGGGATTGAAGCCATGGCGGGACACCGCGAAACGGATTCGTGGTATTCGGAGAATCGGTCATCGTGAGCCCGCTGACGGCTTTCGGTGGCAAGTGCTGGCGAGGGGCGGCAACCCCTCGTCAGTGCGCCTAGATTGCGCTTCCCTCACCCAAAAAGCAACACGCCTCCCGGCCTACTGACACGGCCAACTCTGCTGACATGGTGCTGACACAGCGCCAACGCTGATCAAGTCGCCAACTTAACGAATTGAAAAAATCCAGCGATATTAGAGACTTGGTGGCGATCCCGGCAGGACTCGAACCTGCGACCATCGGCTTAGAAGGCCGGTGCTCTATCCAGCTGAGCTACGGGACCGGCTGCCGGACGCTCAATGCGTCCAGGGGATTCTGCGGTCATAGCGGAAATTCTCCGCGTAGGAAATCTGCCGCCGCTCGGCCGTCTTCGGCTTCTCGACCCGGTAGGCGATGCCGTTCCTCTCGGCGTAGGCGACCGCCGCCTGCTCGCTGTCGAAGGTCAATCGCACCTGGCTGCGCGTGTCGGCCGAGGAGGTGTAGCCCATCAGCGGCTCGATGCCGCGCGGCTTCTCCTGCTCGAACTCAAGCACCCAGTAACCGGTCTTGCCGGGACCCGACTGCATGGCGGTTCGCGAGGGGCTGTAGATGCGCGCTGGCATGAGGACCTGTGCTGTTCAAGATGGTCGGAGCGGCGGGATTCGAACCCACGACCCCTTGACCCCCAGTCAAGTGCGCTACCGGGCTGCGCTACGCTCCGAACCGGGGAGAGGCTTATATGCAGTCCCGAGGGCGTGCAAGGGCAAATCTCCGCGGCCGGCCGCGCTGCTTTCGCCTGGCACCACCGCGCGTGCCGCCGCCCGCCTCGCGGCGGCCTCCTCGCGGAAGGCGCGGTGGAACACCCTGAGGAAGAGCGACCCGAAGCCGAAGAACCCGGTCAGCACCAGAAGGAAGAAGGCGACGCCCGAGAACCCCTGGACCAGCACGGCCGTCGATGGCTCGTCGGGATCGTAGAACACGGAAACCTGCTCGCCGATGCCGAACCGGCCGCGATAGACGTAGACCCAGTCGCCCATGGCGAGACCGAACGTCCCCGCCTCGATGCGGTCGCCTTCGTGGACAACGCCCGCCACCTCGTACCGGTAGCGCAGATGCAGGTACTCTCCGCGGTGCCGGGGCTGGTTGGGATTGTGCGAATGGCGGCGCGATTCCGACACCCAGCGCTCCGTCACGACCCCACGCGTCTCGGCGAAGGCCAGGCTCTTCCTGGCTTCCCAGGACGACAGGCCGAGCCCGGTGGCGACCAGCAGGAAGAGCGCCGTGATCATGTAATAGACGACGGCGACCGCCCGCCCCGCCCCATCGGGCGAGTTGAGGCGCTGGCCGGAGCGGCGGACGATTGCGCGATGCCTGGTGTGCTTCACGGGCGGCTTTCCTTCTGGAGCCCTCCACATGCCGCACACGCGTTTCGCCGCCGTGGCGGCGGCGCAGCCAGACGTAACTAGCGGACCTGGTCGAGCAGGCGCTTGCATTCCAGGAGGTCGAACAGCGCCTCCTGCAGCAGCGCCCGGTTGTCGCGCGACAGGCGTCCGTCGGCCGCGACGGGCCCTTCCTCCTCCGCCCGTCCGAGGCCGAAGAACCGCCGCGGCTTGGCCTTGGGCTGGCCGACCAGCACCTCGTCCTCGCCGGACGGTGCTGCGCGCTGCTCGGCCTCGGCCTGCTTCCTCTGGCTGATCGCCTCGGCGGCGGCGAGGTCGCCCGACCCGATCGCGGCGAGGAACTGGTTGCCGTTCTCGCGCAGCAGGCGCTGCACGCCCTTGATCGTATATCCCTCGTCATAGAGCATGTGGCGGATGCCCTTGATGAGGTCGACGTCCTGCGGGCGGTAGTAGCGGCGCCCCCCGCCCCTCTTCATCGGCTTGATCTGGTTGAAGCGCGTCTCCCAGAACCGCAGCACGTGCTGCGGCAGGTCGAGTTCCTCCGCCACCTCGCTGATGGTGCGGAAGGCATCCGGGCTCTTGTCCATGGCGACCACCTGCGGCTCGTGCGACTCAGCAGATTACAGTCGTTTGCAGGCGAGGTTTCAAGCGCCGGGCGAGCCCGCTATGCGCGTTCCTTCTCGCGCGTCACTTCCCGCCTGTGGCCGGCGATGATCCGCTGCTTGAGCACGTTCGACGCCTTGAAGGTCATCACCTTGCGCGGGAGGATAGGCACCTCCTCGCCCGTCTTGGGGTTGCGGCCGATGCGCTCGTTCTTGGATCTCACCTGGAACGTGGCGAAGGAAGAGAGCTTGACCGTCTCGCCCCGTACGATCGCCTCGCAGATCTCATCGAGCACCATCTCGACAAGATGCGCCGATTCCGTCCGCGACAGCCCTACCTTCCGATAGACGGCTTCGGCGAGATCGGCCCGCGTTATGGTCTTCCCCCCCATCCGCCAGTCCAACTTTGTTCAAATGAAAAGAGAAATACACAATGCGGCCAAGGTTAAGAAATTGGCCGGGTGAGGTCAAGGACCGCGCAGGTCGCAATGGTTGACCGGTCGTTACCAGCGCAGGAGCACCGCACCCCAGGTGAAGCCGCCGCCCATCGCCTCTAGAAGCACCAGGTCACCCTCGCGGATGCGGCCGCTCGCCACGCCCTCCGCGAGCGCCAGCGGAACGGAGGCTGCCGAGGTGTTGCCGTGGCGGTCGACGGTGATGATCACCTTCTCCTCGGCGATGCCGAGTTTCTTCGCCGACGCGTCGATGATGCGCTTGTTGGCCTGGTGCGGCACGAACCAGTCGATGTCGTCCGCGGTGATGCCCGCCTTGCCGAAGACGTCCTCGATCACGTCGCTGATCATCGCGACGGCATGCTTGAAGACCTCGCGGCCCTCCATACGCAGATGACCCACCGTTCCGGTGGTCGAGGGACCGCCGTCGACATAGAGCTTCTCGCGGTGGGAGCCGTCGGAGCGGAGGCTGGCCGCGAGGACGCCCCGGTCGGCGAGCGTGCCGCCGCCTTCCTGCGCCTCGAGCACGATCGCGCCGGCGCCGTCGCCAAACAACACGCAGGTCGAGCGGTCGCTCCAGTCGAGGATGCGCGAGAAGGTCTCGGAGCCGATGACGAGCGCCCGGCGCGCCGCGCCGCCCCGCAGGTGGAGGTCGGCGGCGTTCACCGCATAGACGAAGCCGCTGCAGACGGCCTGCATGTCGAAGGCGAAGCCCCGGTCGATGCCGAGCGCGTGCTGGATCTCGACGGCCGAGGCGGGGAAGGTGTTGTTGGGCGTCGACGTCGCCAGGACGACGAGGTCGATGTCATGGGCGCCGAGGCCGGCCGCGTCAAGCGCCGCCTGCGCTGCCGCGACGCCCAGCGAGACGGTCGTCTCGTCGTCGGCCGCGATGTGGCGCTCCCTGATCCCGGTCCGCTGGACGATCCACTCGTCGGAGGTTTCGAGCACGCCCTGGAAATCGGAGTTCTTCATCGTGCGGCGAGGCAAGGAGGCTCCCGTCCCCCGCACTACGGACCTGATCATCTCGTGTTCCTGTTGTCGTTCCAGTTAGCGCAGGCCGGCGGCCGGCGCTGCAGCAGCCGCATCCGCGACGGGCCGGCGCCCGTGGAACCTTGCGAGTTCCTGGCCGATGCTCGCCAGCAGGCGGCTGCGGGCCATCTCGTAGCCGAGTTCGACGGCGGCGGCAAAGCCTTCCTCGTCGGCGCCGCCATGGCTCTTCACCACGATGCCGTTGAGACCGAGGAAGACGCCGCCATTGGCCTTGCGCACGTCCATCTTCTCGCGCAGCCGGTCGAAGGCGCCGCGGGCGAAGACATAGCCGATGCGGGAGGCCAGCGTCCGGCCCATGGCGGAGCGCAGGTAGGAGGCGATCTGGCGCGCCGTGCCCTCGGCGGTCTTCAGCGCGATATTGCCGGCAAATCCTTCCGTCACGACCACGTCGACCGTCCCCTTGCCGATGTCGTCGCCTTCGACGAAGCCGCGGTAGTCCATGGAGGAGAGCTGCGCCTCGCGCAGCAGCCGGCCGGCCTCGCGAACCTCCTCCTGCCCCTTGATCTCCTCGACGCCGACATTGAGCAGCCCGACGCTCGGCCGCTCGATCCCGAAGATGGCCCGCGCCATCGCGGCGCCCAGGATGGCGAAGTCGATCAGCTGCTGGGCATCGGCGCCGATCGTGGCGCCGACGTCGAGGACGACGCTCTCACCGCGGATGGTCGGCCAGATGGCGGCGATCGCCGGCCGCTCGATATCGGCCAGCGTGCGCAGGCAGAATTTCGACATCGCCATCAGCGCGCCGGTGTTGCCAGCCGAGACGCAGACTTCCGCCTCGCCGGTCTTCGTCGCCTCGATCGCCTTCCACATCGAGGACTTCCAGCGCCCGCGGCGCAGCGCCTGGCTCGGCTTGTCGTCCATGCGGACGGAGATGTCGCAATGGACCAGGCGACTCCTGGCGGCGAGCGCGGGGCGCGCATCGAGGAGCGGCCTGACCTTGTCCTCCTCGCCATAGATGACGAACTCGGCGTCTGGCCGACGCTCGAGCACGCGGGTCAGAGCCGGGACGATCGTGGCGGGGCCATGGTCACCGCCCATGGCGTCGATGGAGATACGTATCACGAAGCAGTCTTGTCCCTGTGTCCCCGAGGGCAGGCAGTCCGATCGAACGAGACGGAAAATATCCCTTTTGGCAGGAGGAGCAACACGTTTGGCCCTCGCCCTGCGTCAGTCCCTGCCGGTGAGGCGCTTGAGCTGGTCGAAGAGCGGGCCCTTTTCGGCCTCGCCGCCGGTCTCGTTTTCGAGCTCGACGCCCTGCTTGCGCGGATAGGGATCGATGCCGAGGGCAAAATGCTCCTCGGCGAGCGCACCCACGTCGATCTGGTTTCCGGAGAAGCTATCTGGGCTGTCCGGCCCTTCCGGATCGAGCAGGATCTCGCCCCCCTCCCCGGCATCCGGCCGCAGCAGCCGCGAGCCTTCCGGCGCCATCACGACGTCGAACTCCTCCTCGACGCGGCTGGCGAGCGGCTCGAGCGTCACGACGCAGTTCTGGACGATGTCGGCCTCGACGCGGCCCGCGACGCGCACGCCGTCGGCACGCCAGGTGGAGACGACAAGGTCGGCGAGAAAGCTCTCGACGGACACGAGCCCATGCGCCTCCGCAAGCGCGGCGCGCGCCGGCTCGTCGGCCTCGATCCGCACCGGCATGCCCTTTTTTGGCAGCGCCACCACGCTGGCGAGGAACGACACCGGACTCATGGTTGCAGATTCGCGCGACATCGGCCCGTTCACGCCGCGCGCGAGAGTGAATCGCGCCCTGCGGCCAGCAATTCGTCGTCCGACTGGGCGCGAAGCTCGGCGCTCAGCGCCGTCGCATAGTCGGCAAGGGGCTCCGCCCCCTGCCAGTCCTCTTCTCCCGGCCGTATGTTGCGCGACAGCGCGGCCGTGAGCGCCGCCCGGTCGCCGGCGTCGATCGCCTCGCCGTAGCTCTGCGCGCGCCCGTAGAACATGCGCGCCAGCTTCTTCACGCGCTTCGGCACGCCCATGTCGCCGATGCCCAGTTCGCGCAGCGAATGGTCCATCTCGAGAAAGAAGGTGTCTGTCAGTTCCTGGGCGACCGAGACGACCGCATCGCTGCCGCCGCGCGTCCTGTGGAGGACGAGGAAGAGGTGCAGCGACATCATCTCGAAGCGGCCGAGCGGCGTGTCCGGCACGCCCCAGTCCTCGTAGAGATGGGGCTGCCGCGCCGCCGCCACGATTCGTCCGTAAAGCTCATCCACCACGGCCTGATTGGACCTGCGCCGCGCGATGCCGAAAAGTCGTCTGAACATGAAGGCCTCGCCTGCCGCCATGGGCCGCGCCGCCAATGTTGCATCGGCGCGCAAGCTGGTTTACCGCTTTTGCCCGCCGGCGCAAGCCCGGCGGGAACGGGGATGAAATGGTGCATATCGTGACTTCGGGCAACGGCAGCAACGCAACCCGCCGCCGTTCGCAATCCATCCTGCTCGCCCTCGCCTGCGCGGGTATGCTCGGCGCGTGCTCGGCCACCGACACGCTGACGATCGGCGAAACCCTCCACCAGGGCTACGTCGTCGACGAGCAGATGCTGGAGATGGTTCCCGTCGGATCGAGCCGCGAGCAGGTCATGCTGGCGCTCGGCACCCCCTCGACCACCGCCACCTTCGACAACGAGGTGTTCTATTACATCTCCCAGACCCGCAGCCGCCCGGTGGCGTTCATGAACCCGCGCATCGTCGACCAGCGGGTCATGGCCGTTTATTTCGGCCCGGACAACCGCGTCACCAGCATCGCCGACTACGGGCTGCAGGACGGCCGCGTCTTCGACTTCGTCTCGCGGACGACGCCGACAGGCGGCCGCGACAGCGGCTTCGTGCAGCAGCTCATTACCGGGCTGGGTGGCGGCGGGGGCGCCTCGGCGAGCACTCCGGGTGCCGTCGGCTTCTGAGCCTGCAGGCCTTCACCAACCGTTAACCATGGCCGTGTGACGGCTTTTGCTTCCGGATTCCGCCCGCGCCGGCGCGCGGGTCGCTAGCGGGGGCAGAGCATGTCGTTCAATCCGTCGCTCGCCGAAGATCACGGCCGCCGCCTGCGGCCGCGCTTCGTAACGCAGGTGTTCTGGTTCTTCGCCGCGCTTGCCGTGCTGGGCGTCTGTCTGAGCCTCGCCGGCAAGTGGGCCGGGCGCACCATCGCGCTCGCCGGCCATACGGACGACAGGACCCTCCACGAGGTCGTCGTCGGCAACGACGTCATCGCCGTTCCCGCCAACATGATCCGCTTCGAGAACGCCCGCCGCAGCGGCGTGGCGAGCCGCCTCGACCTCTACGCCCGCTGGGGCGACTTCAGCGGCTACAGCACCGAGACCCGGGACGACTTCAACCATATCGGCGACAGTCGCAACATCCTGTTCCTGTCGTTCCAGGAACGCGCGATGACCCGCGACATGAGCGGGCGTTTCCAGCCGATCTACCGGTCCCTCATCGACCCCAATGGCGAAGCCGGTCCGGCCGGGCTCTCCATTCACCGGTTCCGCGTCTCGTCCGGCTTCCTCGACGAGGTGCTGGTGGTCGGCGACGTCGATCGGGAGCGGCCCTTCGTGGCGCGCTGCCTCGCCCCGGAGCAGGCCGCGGGCTCGCTTGCTCCCTGCGAGCGGGACATCCATGTCGGCGAGCAGCTGAGCCTCAGCTACCGGTTCCCGGAGCGCCTGCTCGGCGAGTGGCGCGATCTCGACCGCGCGGTCCTCACCTTCGCCTACCGGCTCCTGCAGACCGACCGCTGATCCACCAAACGAAAAAGGCGCCCCGCGAGCGGAGACGCCTTCATCTCGCGGGAGCCGCTCGCGCGGCGCCGAAAGCCTAGTTGACCGAATCCTTGAGGCCCTTGCCGGCCGAGAACTTCGGGACGTTGCGGGCCGGTATCTTCACCTCGGCCCCCGTCTGCGGGTTGCGGCCGGTCGAGGCCTCCCTGCGCGACACCGAGAAATTGCCGAAGCCGACGAGGCGGACGTCACCGCCATTCTTGAGCTCCTTCGAAATGACGGAGAAGACCGCCTCGACCGCCGATTGAGCGTCGGACTTCGAGAGTTTGGCTTCTTCGGCGACTGCGGATACCAGCTCGTTCTTATTCATCAAAGAGTTCCCTTCGCTCTGAAAGACCGGGATTGGACGACTCAACCGGCAGGAAGCCGACTGAAGGCAGCGGCAGTGCCTTAACAAAGCAAATGATGGGGTTCAAGCCGCAAGATTCCCGGAAACGTGGGGTTTCAGGGCCGAAAGGAAGAAGCCGGGCGCTTGCCCGGCTTCCATTTCGTGTTTCTCGGCCTAGTGGGCCATCGACGGCTGCGCGCCTTCGTCGGCCTTGGCGGCCGGCTGCTCGACCGGCTCCACCCACTCGATCGGCTCCGGCATCCGCACCAGCGCGTGACGCAGCACCTCGCCCACGCGACTGACCGGCACGATCTCCATGCCGCTCTTCACGTTGTCGGGTATGTCCGCCAGATCCTTGGCGTTTTCCTCCGGGATCAGCACCTTCTTGATGCCGCCCCTGAGGGCCGCGAGGAGCTTCTCCTTGAGGCCGCCGATCGGCAGCACCCGCCCGCGCAGCGTGATCTCGCCTGTCATGGCGACGTCATTGCGGACCGGAATGCCGGTCAGCACCGACACGATCGCGGTGACCATCGCGATGCCGGCCGACGGGCCGTCCTTGGGCGTCGCGCCCTCCGGCACGTGGACGTGGATGTCGCGCTTGTCGAAGACCGGCGGCTCGATGCCGAAATCGATGGCCCTGCTGCGCACGTAGGAAGCGGCAGCCGAGATCGACTCCTTCATCACGTCCTTCAGGTTGCCGGTGACAGTCATCTTGCCCTTGCCCGGCATCATGACGCCTTCGATCGTCAGCAATTCGCCCCCGACCTCGGTCCACGCGAGACCCGTGACCACACCGACCTGATCCTCGCCCTCGGCCATGCCGAAGCGGAAGCGCGGCACGCCGAGATAGTCCTCGAGGTTCTTCTCGGTGATCTTCACCGTCTTCTTCTTGGTGCGCAGGATCTCCGTCACCGCCTTGCGCGCCAGCTTCATCAGCTCGCGCTCGAGGTTGCGGACGCCGGCCTCGCGGGTATAGGTGCGGATCACCTCCCGCAGCGCCCCGTCCGTGACGGCGAACTCCTTCGGCTGCAGCGCGTGGTCGCGGATCGCCTTGGGCAGCAGGTGCCGCTTGGCGATCTCCACCTTCTCATCCTCGGTGTAGCCCGCGATCCGGATGATCTCCATCCGGTCCATGAGCGCCGGCGGGATGTTGAGCGTGTTGGCCGTGGTCACGAACATCACGCTCGACAGGTCGTACTCGACCTCGAGATAGTGGTCCATGAAGGTCGAGTTCTGCTCCGGGTCGAGGACCTCGAGCAGCGCCGACGACGGATCGCCGCGGAAATCCATGCCCATCTTGTCGATCTCGTCGAGCAGGAAGAGCGGGTTGGACTTCTTGGCCTTCTTCATCGACTGGATGACCTTGCCGGGCATCGAGCCGATATAGGTGCGGCGGTGACCGCGGATCTCGGCCTCGTCGCGCACGCCGCCGAGCGCCATGCGCACGAACTCGCGGCCGGTCGCCTTGGCGATCGACTTGCCGAGCGAGGTCTTGCCGACGCCGGGAGGGCCGACGAGGCAGAGGATCGGGCCCTTCAGCTTGCGCTGCCGGCTCTGCACCGCGAGATACTCGACGATGCGCTCCTTGACCTTGTCGAGGCCGAAATGGTCGGCGTCGAGGACCTCCTGCGAGAAGTCGAGGTCCTTCTTGACCTTCGACGGCTTGTTCCAGGGGATCGACAGCAGCCAGTCGAGATAGTTGCGCACCACGGTGGCCTCGGCCGACATCGGCGACATCGTCCGGAGCTTCTTCAGTTCGGCCTCCGCCTTCTCGCGGGCCTCCTTGGTCAGCTTGGTCTTCTTGATGCGCTCCTCGAGCTCGGCCGCCTCGTCGCGGCCGTCCTCGCCCTCGCCGAGCTCCTTCTGGATCGCCTTCATCTGCTCGTTGAGGTAGTACTCGCGCTGCGTCTTCTCCATCTGGCGCTTGACGCGCGAGCGGATACGCTTCTCGACCTGGAGCACGGAAATCTCGGCCTCCATGAAGCCCATCGCGCGCTCCAGCCGCTCGCGGACCGAAAGCGTCGCCAGCATCTCCTGCTTGTCGGCGATCTTGATCGCCAGATGCGAGGCGACGGTATCCGCGAGCTTCGAATAGTCGTCGATCTGGCTGGCCGCGCCGACCACCTCGGGCGAGATCTTCTTGTTCAGCTTGACGTAGTTCTCGAAGTCCGAGACCACCGAGCGCGACAGCGCCTCGATCTCGACCTCGTCCTCTTCCGGCTCGGCCAGCGCCTCGGCGCGCGCCTCGTGATACTCCGGATGGGGGAGGAATTCGTGGATGCGCGCGCGGGAGGCGCCTTCGACGAGCACCTTCACGGTGCCGTCCGGCAGCTTAAGGAGCTGCAGGACATTGGCCAGCGTGCCGACGTCGTAGATGGCGTCGGGCTCCGGATCGTCGTCGGCCGCGTTCTTCTGCGTCGCCAGCAGGATCTGCCGGTCGGCGCCCATCACCTCCTCCAGGGCCTTGATCGATTTTTCGCGCCCCACGAAAAGCGGAACGATCATGTGCGGGAAGACGACGATGTCGCGCAGCGGCAGCACCGGAAAGGTGCCGGAGCCGCCCGGAGGAGTCCTGTGAGATGTGGTCATGATCCACCCTTTCATTGCGCGGCCGCCATTGGCCAGCCGCGAATCTCATTCTAACGGCGGCGGCCGTTCCCGCCTATGACCCATTGATCTGAGGGAGATTGAAGCACGGAACCGGCCGTCGACCGTGAACCTTAGTTGGCGTCGCCAATCTCAAAGATCAAGGGCGGGAAAAGGCCCGCAATCTGCGTTCGGGAAGTGGACGGACGCGCCGATCAGGCCGCGCCCGAGCCCTTTTCCTTCTCGCGCTCGGAATAGATGTAGAGCGGCCTCGCGTTGCCCTGCACCACCTCTTCCGAGATCACGACTTCCTGGACGCCGTCGAGCGCCGGCAGCTCGAACATCGTGTCGAGCAGGATCGCCTCCATGATCGACCGAAGCCCGCGGGCCCCGGTCTTTCGGTCGATCGCCTTCTTGGCGATCGCCGACAGTGCGTTCTCATGGAAGGTCAGCTCGACATTCTCCATGTCGAACAGCCGCTGGTACTGCTTGACGAGCGCGTTCTTCGGCGCGGTCAGGATCTGGATCAGCGCCGGCTCGTCGAGATCCTCGAGCGTGGCGAGCACCGGCAGCCGGCCCACGAATTCGGGGATGAGGCCGAATTTCAGCAGGTCCTCCGGCTCGACCTGGCGAAAGAGCTCTCCGGTACGCCGGTCCTCGGGCGAGGCGACGTTGGCGCCGAAGCCGATCGAGGTCTTGCGGCCGCGGTCGGAGATGATCTTGTCCAGCCCCGCAAAGGCGCCGCCGCAGATGAACAGGATGTTGGCCGTGTCGACCTGCAGGAATTCCTGCTGCGGGTGCTTCCTGCCGCCCTGCGGCGGAACCGAGGCGACCGTGCCTTCCATGATCTTGAGCAGCGCCTGCTGCACGCCCTCGCCCGACACGTCGCGGGTGATCGACGGGTTGTCCGACTTGCGGCTGATCTTGTCGATCTCGTCGATATAGACGATGCCGCGCTGTGCCCGCTCGACATTGTAGTCGGCCGACTGCAGCAGCTTGAGAATGATGTTCTCGACGTCCTCGCCGACATAACCGGCCTCGGTCAGCGTCGTCGCGTCCGCCATGGTGAAGGGCACGTCGATGATGCGCGCCAGCGTCTGGGCGAGCAAGGTCTTGCCGCAGCCGGTCGGGCCGATCAGCAGGATGTTCGACTTCGCCAGCTCGACGTCGTTGTTCTTCCCCGCGTGGGCGAGCCGCTTGTAGTGGTTGTGCACCGCGACGGACAGCACCCGCTTGGCATGGAACTGGCCGATGACGTAGTCGTCGAGGACCTTGAGGATCTCCTGCGGGGTGGGCACACCCTCGCGGGACTTCACCATCGAGGTCTTGTTCTCCTCGCGGATGATGTCCATGCAGAGCTCGACGCACTCGTCGCAGATGAACACCGTGGGGCCCGCGATCAGCTTGCGGACCTCGTGCTGGCTCTTGCCGCAGAAGGAGCAGTAGAGCGTGTTCTTCGTGTCGCCGCCGCCCGTGCTGATCTTGCTCATAGTCCGTATCCTCTCGGCACAGGGCGTGCGCGTCCCGTCGAACCCTCGACGCCCCGCCTCACGTCGGCGCGGGCCGACGCTTGCGCTCCGCTAGTCCAATTTCGTCTGGCGTTTGCAACCTGAAACGACAAAACGGTTCCTTTGATCCGCCCGCAGGCTAGTGGCCGCGACATCAACATAGGCTTAAGCGGATGAACGGAACCTGTCCACAAAGAGCGCCCACCCGCCTCCGGAGCCATGCCACGGAAAAAATACGCTAGCCGGGGGTTGCGAATCCACCCGCCCTCGGCCCTTAACGGCAATCTATGGCCGTCATGAACTGGCGAAAAGGCCTGACTGTGGCAGATATGACGCGCTCCCCGTCAAAATCCTGTCATCCGCCTCAGCTTGCGGAGCTTCCCTCGATCGCCTCGCGCTCGGAGATGACCTTGTCGATGAGACCGAAGTCGAGCGCTTCCTGCGAGGTCATGAAATGGTCGCGGTCCAGCGTCTTCTCGATCGTCTCGTAGTCCTGCCCGGTGTGCTTGACATAGACCTCGTTGAGCCGGCGCTTCAGCTTGATGATGTCCTGCGCGTGGCGCTCGATGTCGGAAGCCTGGCCGGAGAAGCCGCCCGACGGCTGGTGCACCATGATGCGCGCATTGGGGGTGGCGAAGCGCATATCCTTGGCGCCGGAGCAGAGCAGCAGCGACCCCATCGACGCCGCCTGGCCGATGCAGAGCGTGGAGACCGCCGGCTTGATGAACTGCATCGTGTCGTAGATCGCCATGCCGCTGGTCACGACGCCGCCCGGCGAGTTGATGTAGAGCGAGATCTCCTTCTTCGGGTTCTCGGCCTCGAGGAACAGGAGCTGCGCGCAGACGAGCGATGCCATCCCGTCCTCGATCGGACCCGTGATGAAGATGATGCGCTCCTTCAGGAGCCTCGAGAAGATGTCGTAGGCACGCTCGCCGCGATTGGTCTGCTCGACCACCATCGGCACCAGATTCATGGCGGTTTGCACAGGGTCCTTCATCGCATTTTCCTTGCAGGTGGGGGCGCTGGCGGCCGGCCGGCCGCGGCGGCTTGGTGGGGCTCTACATAGGTTGCCCGCTGTGGCTTGTGCAAGGCCTGCATCGGGCACGCTCCCGACACCGCCTGCCGCCGCGGTGGCGGCTCCCCGGGCGGAGCGCTAGAAGGAGCGAATGAACGAGTCGCCCCTCCCCTACCTCCGCTGGAATCCGGCCGACCGGACCGCCTCCATCGATCCGCACGCGCCTGCCTTCGTCCAGGACCCCTACCCCGCCTATGCCGTCCTGCAGGACGCGAGCTCCTGCTTCTTCTGGGAAGAGTATGGCATGTGGTGCCTGTCCGGCTACGACGCGGTCAACCGGCTCTTTCGGGACAAGCGCTTCGGGCGCGAGCGTCCCGGCGGCTACATGGCCGCGGTCCGGGCCGCCGGCGACCGCAGCCGTCTGTCGGCCTTCGACGCGGTCGAGGCCGGATCGATGCTCGAGCTCGAGCCGCCCGTCCACACGCGCCTGCGCACGCTGGTCAACCGCGCCTTCGTGTCGCGGCAGGTGGAGAAGCTGCGCCCGCGCATCGAGGCGCTGGCCAACCGCCTGATCGACGCCTTCGAGCCGGAGGGCGAAGTGGACCTCATCCCCGCCTTCGCGACCCCCCTGCCCGCGACGATCATCGCCGAGATGATGGGACTCCCGGCCGAGACGGGGCCGCAGCTCGTCGCCTGGTCGAACGACATGGTGCGCATGTACATGCACCGGCCGACGCCGGAGGTGGAGCGGCAGGCCGACGCCTCGGCCGCCGCCTTCGCCGCGTTCATCCGCCACCACGCGGGCGAGCGGCGCAGGAACCCCGGCGACGACCTGCTCAGCGTGCTGATCGCCGCGCACGAGAGCGGCGACCGGCTGAGCGAGGATGAGCTCGTCTCATCCGCCATATTGCTGCTGAATGCCGGCCACGAAGCGACGGTGCACCAGACCGGCAACGCCGTCCGCACGATCCTCGGCGAAGGCGGCGACCCGCGCCGCTTCTTCGCCGACGACGCTTCGACCGCTGCGACCGTCGAGGAATGCCTGCGCATCGACCCGCCGCTCCATATGTTCACGCGCTATGCCTATGAGGAGGGCGAGATCGCGCCAGGCGTCGTGCTTCGCCCCGGCGAGCAGGTCGCGCTGCTTCTCGGCGCCGCGAACAACGATCCGGCCGCCTTCGACGCTCCGCGCAGCTTCCGCCCGGGCCGGCCCGACCAGAAGAACGTCTCCTTCGGCGCCGGCATCCATTTCTGCATCGGCGCGCCGCTGGCGCGGCTCGAGCTGCAGGTGGCGCTCAAGGTGCTCTTCGACCGGCTGCCCGGCCTTCGGCTGTCGGAAGAACCCCGCTACCGCGACAGCTACCACTTCCACGGCCTGGAGACCCTCCGCCTGCGCTGGTAGCGGCCGGCTCGGCTAGGTCGGGCGCGGCTTCAGCGGCTTCCCGATCTCGCACTCCAGTTCGGCCCGCTTCCAGCCGCCCAGGTCGGCCGCCGCCTCATAGGTGCTCTGCAGGAAGGCGATCAGCGTCGCATCCGGATCTGCCGCCTCGCGCACCGCGTCGTAGGGCAGGATGAATTCGCCGAGCTTCTCGTCGAAATAGGCCGCCTCTGGCTTCACGAGGGCGGATGCGAAGCCGTCTGGCGCCGGATAGGCGTAGGAGTAGAAGGCGGGGAAGCCGAGGCCGGCACCCGGCCAGAAGCCGGCCGAGGAGACCTGGTGGCTGTAGGCCTCGCGGGTGATCCCGTCGGGCAGCGCCGGAATGCCGCCTGGATGGACCGGTGCCGTCGCCCCCGAGAAGCGCGTCACCGCGAGGTCGAACGAGCCCCAGAAGAAATGGACCGGGCTCGCCTTGCCGAGGAAGCCGGTGCGGAACTGCTTGAAGACGCGGTCGGCGGCCACGCAGGCGCGGAAGAACCGGTTGGCCGCATCGCCGTCATAGGGCCGCGGACGATCGTCCTCGGCGAAGGGCGGCGCGTCCGCGATCTCGCTCGGCCGGCCGCTGAAGCGGCCGGAGAGGCCGAGCCGGTCGAGCGTTTCCACGAACTGCGCGTGGAAACGGGCGACCGACATCGGTCCGAGGTCGAACGCGCCGCTTGCGCCACGCACCGTCGAGACGCGCAGTCGGTGGTCGATCAGGTCGAGCTCGACCTCTGCGTCCTCCGCCCCGTCCGGCACGAGCGACGTGGTGAAGCCGCGCGCGCCGACATAGAGCGTCGCGTGCCAGGAATGGTTCAGCCACGGCGTGTTGGCAATCCGGTACTTGCCGACGATCTGCGAAAAGAGATGGAGCGCGTCGCTGGTCTCGCGCCATGGCTCGTAGGGAATCGCCGGCCATCGCTCGTCCATCGGCAGTGCCTCCTCGCCGGATCGCCCGGCCGAAAACAAGGAAAGCACCGGGATTTCTCCCAGTGCCTCCCTGTTCAGACCAGTCTCCGATCATGGCGCCCGAAGGCTGCCCTCACCGGTCCTGATGCTGATGGTCCCGCAATCCACCCGATCCGAAGGAACAGGCTTCTTCCGCGACCCGCCCCCAGAGCCCGAAGGCTTCTTTGGGGCGTACCATCGAAGGACTGACCGGTCCTTCATGGCAGCATCGGCTGCTTTCCGCGTTCTAGACCGCTTCGGCAGGTCCGCTGGACCCCTGACACCTTCCCCGGCCTTGGCGGGTTGCCCCGCCGCCGCCCGTTCCGGGCCAGTGCGGTCTCAGGTGGAGCCCCTTCGACTTGTTCCCGCTGTCCGGGCGGGAGCCGTTGGGTGCCTGAGATGGGTTGAACTTACGGGCGTTCCTCTGCGTCAGCAACCAGCAGAGGCCTGTGGACAAGGTGGATAACGTGGATGATGGGGCACAACATCTGCCGCATGTGCAAGTCCGGGGGCCGTCATTGCTCAGAGCCTGATCACGTATTCCTTGCGCGTCGTCTCGATCACCTCCCAGCTTCCCCTGAAGCCGGGGCGGATGACAAAGCTGTCGCCGGCGCGCACGGTGCGAGCCTCGCCGCCCTCCTCCTCGATCACCGAGATGCCGGAGAGGATGCGGCAGTACTCCCACTCGTCATAGGCGATCCGCCATTTGCCGGGCGTCGCCTCCCAGATGCCGGCATAGAGCCCGCCCGGCTGCTCCTCGGCGTTCCAGGTGCGGAAGCGCGGCTCTCCCGAGATAACGCGGTCGGGCGCCGGGGCGCCCTCCTCCGGCTCCACACCGGCCGAGGAGAGCGGCAGGAACAGCGCGTGCGCCATCCCGCTCAGGCCTTGGCCAGCGCCTGCTCGAGGTCGGCGATGATGTCCTCGACGTCCTCGATGCCGACCGACAGCCGAACCACGTCCGGCCCCGCACCGGCCGCCGTCTTCTGCTCGTCGGAAAGCTGCCGGTGGGTGGTGGAGGCCGGGTGGATGATCAGCGAGCGCGTGTCGCCGATATTGGCGAGGTGCGAGAACAATTCCACGCCCTCGACGACCTTGACGCCCGCCTCGAAGCCGCCCTTCAGCCCGAAGGTGAAGACGGCGCCTGCGCCCTTCGGCGAGTACTTCTTCATCAGCGCGTGGTTCGGGTCCGAGGCGAGGCCGGGATAGGAGACCCACCTCACCTTTTCGTGGCCCGACAACCACTCCGCCACCTTGAGCGCGTTGTCGCAATGGCGCTGCATCCTGAGCGGCAGCGTCTCCATTCCGGTCAGGATCATGAAGGCGTTGAAGGGCGAGATCGCGGGGCCGAAATCGCGCAGGCCGAGCACCCGGCAGGCAATGGCGAAGGCGAAATTGCCGAAGGTCTCGTGGAGCACCACGCCGCCATATTCCGGCCGCGGCTCCGAAAGCATCGGATAGTTGCCCGACTTCGACCAGTCGAAGGTGCCGCCGTCGACGATCGCGCCGCCCATCGAGTTGCCGTGGCCGCCGATGAATTTTGTCAGCGAGTGGACGACGATGTCGGCGCCGTGCTCGATCGGCCGCAGAAGATAGGGAGAGGCCATGGTGTTGTCGACGATCAGCGGGATGCCGTGCTCGCGCGCCACGTCGCCGATCTTCTCGATGTCGACGAAGGTGCCGCCGGGATTAGCGAGACTCTCGACGAAGATGGCGCGGGTCTTCTCGTCGATCAGCCCAGCGATCGAGGCCGGATCGTCGACGTCCGCCCAGCGCACCTCCCAGCCGAAATTCTTGAAGGCATGGCCGAACTGGTTGATCGAGCCGCCATAGAGCTTGCGCGCGGCGACGAAATTGTCGCCCGGCCGCATCAGCGTGTGGAAGATGAGAAGCTGCGCGCCGTGACCGGATGCGGTCGCGAGCGCGGCCGTACCGCCCTCCAGCGCCGCCAGCCGCTCCTCCAGAACCGCCTGGGTCGGGTTCATGATGCGGGTGTAGATGTTGCCGAAGGCCTTGAGCCCGAACAGGGACGCGGCGTGATCGACGTCGTCGAACACATAGGAGGTCGTCTGGTAGATGGGGGTCGCGCGCGCGCCGGTCGCCGGGTCTGGCTGCGCCCCCGCATGGATGGCGAGCGTGTTGAATCCGGGCGTGCGCTGCGACATGGCTTCCTCCTTGGGATGATGGAGCGGCATTGATGGCAAAGCCGCCGATGGAAGGCAAAGAAGAAAGTTGCGCCAAGGGCCCGCCTGCCGTGGATGTCACGGCGATTCCGTCGCGGCCGCAGAAAATTCATCCCGTCCGGCCGGCGTCGTGCGGCGGAGTCGGCCATCCGAAAGCCCGCGGCGCTTTATTTGCCTTCGGCGCCGGCGCTGATCTATAGCTTGCCGGTTCACGAGGGGTGGCCGGGCACGGCATGGCTGAATATTCGATTTTCTCGCTCTTCAGGAACGCGCTCTCCGGCAACCGCGACTGGAAGCCGGCCTGGCGCAAGGCCGAGCCGCGCGGCACCTACGACGTCGTCGTGGTCGGCGGCGGAGGCCATGGCCTCGCGACGGCCTATTACCTCGCCCGCGAGCACGGCATCACCAACGTCGCCGTGCTGGAGCGAGGCTGGATCGGCTCCGGCAATGTCGGCCGCAACACGACCATCGTCCGCTCAAACTACCTTCTGCCTGAGAACGTGAGGTTCTACGAGCATTCGCTGAAGCTCTGGGAGAACCTGTCGCACGAGCTGAACTACAATGTCATGTTCTCGCAGCGCGGCATCCTCAACCTCGCCCACACGCCGGCGCAGCTCGACGATTATGCCCGCCGCGGCAACGCCATGCGCCACGACGGCGCCGACGCGGTGCTGCTCGGTCGCGAGGAGGTCGCGCGCATGGTTCCGGGGCTGGACGTTTCCTCCTCGGCGCGCTTCCCGATCGTCGGCGGCCTGCTGCAGCCGCGCGCCGGCACCGCCCGCCATGACGCCGTCGCCTGGGGCTTCGCCCGCGGTGCCGACCGGCTGGGCGTCGACATCGTCGAGAATTGCGAGGTCACCGGCTTTCTGACCGAGGGCGGCCGGATCGCGGGCGTGCGCACCAGCCGCGGCGAGATACGCGCCGCAAAAGTCGCCGTCGCCGTCGCCGGCAGCACCAGCCGCGTGATGCGGCTCGCCGGCATCGAGACGATGCCGATCGAAAGCCACGTGCTCCAGGCCTTCGTCTCGGAGAGCCTGAAGCCCTTCGTCGACGGCGTCGTCACGTTCGGCGGCGGCCACCTCTATATGTCGCAGTCCGACAAAGGCGGCCTCGTCTTGGGGGGCGATCTGGACGGCTACAATTCCTACGCCCAGCGCGGCAACCTGCCGATCGTGGAGGAGGTGGCGAGCGAGATCGTGGCCATGTTCCCGGCATTGGCCAGGGTGCGGCTCCTGCGCTCCTGGGGCGGCGTCATGGACATGTCGATGGACGGCTCGCCGATCATCACCGCCGGCCCCCTGCCCGGCATGTATCTCAACTGCGGCTGGTGCTACGGCGGCTTCAAGGCGACGCCGGGCTCCGGCTTCTGCTTCGCCTGGACCATCGCCAAGGACGAGGCGCATCCCCTCAACGCTCCCTTCACCCTCGACCGCTTCCAGCGCGGAATCCTCATCGACGAGAAGGGACAGGGCGCGACCCCGAAGCTCCATTGACCCGGCCATGCTGATCACCTGTCCCTATTGCGGCCCGCGCGACCTCGCCGAGTTCTCCTACCAGGGCGACGCCAATCGCACGCGCCCGGAAGCGGGCTCGACAGATCCTGCTGCGTGGTACGCCTATGTCTACGAGCGCCCCAACCCGGCCGGCCGGCACAGCGAGCTGTGGCAGCATGCGGGCGGATGCCGCGCGCATCTCCTCGTCGAGCGCGACACGCTGACCCACGCCATCGGCAGCGTCCGCGACGTTCGCGACGGCGCCGCTCAGCCCGCCCTCGCTCCGCCGGCGAAGCGGAAGGCGCTGCCCAGGCCGCGTGGCCGGCGCGCCGCCAAGGGCGGAGCCGAGGCATGAGCCCCCGCCGCAGCCCGATCGGCGGCCGCATCGACCGCAGCCGCCAGATCGCCTTCCGCTTCGACGGCCAGATCTATCGCGGCCATCCGGGCGACACGCTCGCCTCGGCGCTGCTCGCCAACGGCGTCACGCTGTTCGGCCGGTCCTTCAAGTACCACCGCCCGCGCGGCGTGCTGTCGGCCGGCGTCGAGGAGCCCAACGCGCTGGTGACCGTCCTGCGCGACGGGGTGCGCGAGCCCAACCTGCCGGCGACCACGCTCGAGATCCACGAAGGCCTGACGGCGGTCAGCCAGAACCGCTTCCCGTCGCTCGCCTTCGACCTCGGCGCCGTCAACCGGCTCGGCGGCAGCCTGTTCTCTGCCGGCTTCTACTACAAGACCTTCATGGGGCCGGTGGTCGGGCCGCTGAGGGGCACCCGCGCCTGGATGGTGTTCGAGTGGTTCATCCGCCGCGCCGCCGGCCTCGGCCGCGCCGGCTTCGAGGCCGATCCGGCGCGCTACGAGCGCATGAACGCCTTCTGCGACGTGCTCGTCGTCGGCTCGGGCCCGGCCGGGCTCTCGGCCGCGCGCAGCGCCGCCGCTTCCGGCAGGCGCGTCATCCTTGCCGAACAGGATCCGCAGTTCGGCGGCACCGCCCTCTGGAGCGGCGAGACGATCGGCACCCAGCAGGCGCCGGAATGGGCCGAAGCGGCGACCGCCGAACTTGTGGCGATGGAGAACGTCCGGCTGCTGCCGCGGACGATCGTCTGGGGCTACTACGACGGCAACACGCTCGCCGCGATCGAGAAGGTCACCGATCACCGTGCAGCACTCGCCGGCGAGCCGCGCCATCGGCACTGGGTGATCCGCGCCGGCGCCGTGGTGCTCGCCACCGGCGCGCATGAAAGGCCGCTGGTCTTCCCCGGCAACGATCGTCCGGGCGTCATGCTGGCCGGCGCTGCCGAGCGCTACGCCGTCCAGTACGGCGTGCTCGCGGGCGACCGCATCGCCATCTTCACCAACAATGACGGCGCCTATCGCTCTGCCCTGGCGATCGAGCGGGCGGGCGCCGACATCGCGGCGATCGTCGACATCCGGCCGCAGGTGCCCGCGGCGGCACGCGCCCTCGCCGACCAGGCTGGCGCCGAGATCTTCGCCGGCCACGCGGTGGTCGCCACAACCGGGTTCCAGCGCCTGCGCGGCATCACCATACGCCCGCTCGGGGCCGGCGGCATCCCCGCCGGCGAGCCCCGCACCATCGCGGCCGACTGCCTCGCGATGTCGGGTGGCTGGTCGCCGGCCATCCACCTCGCCAGCCAGGCCGGCGGCCTGCCGCGCTGGAACGACGACCCGCAGGCCTTCCTGCCGCCCGAGCCGCACCAGACCTGGGTCGGCGCCGGCGCCTTCAACGGCAGCTTCTCGACCGCCGCGGCGATTGCCGAGGGCATCGCGGCCGGTGCCCGCGCCGTGGGCGGAACCGCGGAGGCTCCCGCTCCTTCGGTCGAGGCTCCCGCACTGTCGCCGTCCCCCGCGCCCATCCTCGAGGTGCGGGACAAGGGCAAGGCCTTCGTCGATTTCCAGCACGACGTGACGGCCGACGACGTTCGGCTCGCGCATCGCGAGGGCTTCGTCTCGGTGGAGCACCTGAAGCGCTACACGACCCTCGGCATGGCGACCGACCAGGGCCGCACGTCGAACGTCGCCGGTCTCGCCATCATGGCCGAGAGCCGCGGCATTCCTATCGCCGAGGCCGGCACGACGCGCTTCAGGCCGCCCTTCGCGCCCGTTTCGCTGGGCGCGCTTGCGGCCGAGCGGCATGGCGAACTCAAGCCGGAGCGGCTGACGCCCATGCATGACTGGCATCTCGCGCGCGGCGCCAGCATGTACACGGCCGGTCTCTGGTACCGGCCGATGGTCTACGGCCTGCCGGGCGAGACGGTCGAGCAGGCCTATGTCCGCGAGGCGCGCGCCGTTCGCGCCGGCGTCGGCATCGCCGACGTCTCGACGCTCGGCAAGATCGCGGTGCAGGGCCCCGACGCGGCGGCGTTCCTCGACCGCGTCTACACCAACACCTTCTCGACGCTCCCGGTGAACAGGGCCCGCTACGGGCTGATGCTGCGCGAGGAAGGCATCGCCTTCGACGACGGCACGACCTGGCGGCTCGGCGAGCACGACTTCCTGATGACGACCACGACGGCGAACGCCGGCAAGGTCCTGCAGCATCTCGAGTATCATCTTGACGTCGTCTGGCCGGAACTCCGCGTGGCGCTCACCTCGGTCACCGACGAGTGGGCCGGCGCCTCGATCGCCGGGCCGAAGGCGCGCGAGGTGCTCGCCGCCTGCGTCGAAGGCACCGCCGTCGACAACGCCGCCCTTCCCTTCATGGGCATCGTGCGCGGCCGCATCGCCGACGCGCCGGTCACGATCTGCCGCCTCTCCTTCTCGGGCGAGTTGGCCTACGAGGTCTATTGCGGCGCCGGCCACGGCATCCACGTGTGGGAAGCGCTGATGGCGGCGGGCGAGCCCTTCGGCATCGTTCCCTACGGTCTCGAGGCGCTCGGCACGCTCCGTGTCGAGAAGGGCCACGTGACCGGCGCCGAGATCGACGGCCGCACCAGCGCCCGCGACCTCTATCTCGACTGGATGCTGTCGAAGAAGAAGCCCTTCATCGGCTCGGCCCTGATGGATCGCGACGGCCTCATCGCCAAGGATCGCGTCCGGCTCGTCGGGCTGGTATCGCTCGATAACCGGCCGCTGCCGGGCGGCGCGCACATCGTCGAGCAGCTCGACCGCAGCAATCCGCAGGGATCGATCGGCCACGTCACCGCCGCCTGCTTCTCGCCGGCGCTGGGCAGGTACATCGCGCTGGCGCTCGTGCAGGGCGGCAAGAAGCGGCACGGCACGCGCGCCTATGTCTCCGATCCGCTGCGCGGCCGCTTCGGCCCGGTCGAGATCGTGAGCCACCACTTCTTCGACCCGGAAGGGAGCCGCATGCATGGTTGAGCAGCTCTCGCCACTCGAGCCCGTCTATCTCCGCGGCACGCACGGCAATCTGGCGCGCACGCCGGGTGTCGTCCTCAGCGAGACCCGGCCGGGATCGGTCGTCCAGCTCGCCTGCTGGCGCGGCCAGGACGCGCCGGCGCTTGCCGCGGTCGCAAAGGCGACCGGCCTCCAGCTCCCTCCCGCTCCAGGCGCCGGCGCCATCGCCGGCCACGTGTCGGGTTTCGGCATCGGTCCCGGCCGCTGGCTTCTCGTCGACCAGGCGTCCGGCCTCGCCGATCGCCTCGTGCCGCTGGTCGGCCCGGCATTTGGCGCAGTCACCGACCTCTCGCACGGGCGCACCGCGCTCCGCGTCGAGGGGCCGCGCGCCGAGTGGGTGCTGTCGAAGCTCTTCGCGATCGATTTCGCGCCGCACGCCTTCCCGGAAACCCACGGCCGCGCGACCAGCCATCACGACGTCTTCGCCCAGATCCAGCGCACCGGCGCCGCCGCCTTCGACCTCTACGTCTTCCGCTCCTTCGCCCGCTCCTTCTGGACGACGCTCCGCCACGCGGCGGAGGAAGTGGGCTACGAGGTCCGCTGACGGATCATATCGCGTCCGCCGTCGTTCGCCTGTCATCGACGCCGCATAGCCTGCGGCGCAGCGGACAACGACACGGACGCGCCATGCTGTTCATCGCCCTCGCCTCCTCCGGCGCCGCCGCCGGGCTGCTTCTCGCCGCCTTCCTGTCATGGTCGCTCGTCCGGGCGGAGTTCCGCTTCTGGCCGCCGCCCGCGCCGGGCGCCTGGCAGGAGCACGTGTTCTGGGCGCTGTTCCGCGTCTATTGCGCCGCACTCCTCTTGGTCGCGCCACTCGATCCCGGCATGCTGCAATGGGACCACTGGACGCGGCTGGCCGTCGGCCTGCCGGTCCTCGTCGCCGGCACGGGCACCATGCTCTACGGCTACGGCTTCCTCGGCCTCGCCAACACATATGGCCGGCCGGCGGGCCTGGTTACGGACGGCCTCTACGCCTTCTCGCGCAACCCGCAATATGTGGCGTCGGTGGCCGCCGGGCTCGGATGGGCGCTGGTCTGGTCGTCGCCCGCAGCACTTGTCGCGGCGGGCGGCCTCTTCGCCCTCTATCTCCTCTTCGCCCTCAACGAGGAGCGCTGGCTGCGCGGGACCTATGGCGAGGCCTACGCGGCATACTGCCGCGAGGTCCCGCGCTTCCTCGGCGCCGCCACCATCGAGCGCCTCGCCGCCTTCCTCCGCCCGCGCCTCCTCGGAGGAGTGAAGCGCAAGCACCGGGTCACTTGATGACGACGGAAGTCTTCCCCGTCGTCACCGCATGTCAGGCGGCGTGGGATTCCAGCAGCGACCCCAGATTCTCCGGATTGAAGAAGGTTTCCGGCGGGATCATGCCTTCGCGGGCCATGAAGTAGCGGTTGGTCGCCTCCTGATTGCCGACGAGCGCCCGCATCAGACGCAGTTCGTCCTCCGCCGGCGGCTGCAGCCGGGCCCGGTCGAGATTCAGGCGGTAGAGGGGCATCGTCGCCTCGTCACGCCGTCTTTCGTACGCGGCCAGCGCGTCCTCGAGCGGCTGGCGGCCGGAAAGACCCTCGACAATCGCGGCCGCGAGCAGTTCCGCATCGCGGAAGGCGTCGCAGATCCCGAGTGCGAGATAGGGGTCCTTGTGGCAGCCGGCGTCGCCGACCAGCGCCCAGCCCCGGCCGTACGGCTTGCGCAGGAAGTTCGGCAGGTTCGCCGCCCCCATGAAGCGCTCGACGCGCCGTCCCGCCCGCACCCGTGCGGCGAGATCGGGCGCGAGGTCCATCGTGGCGAAGAAGTTGCCCTCGATATCGCTCTGAAACTCCGCCCGGGTGTCGGTCGGGCAACCGACGAAGATCGCAAAGAGGCCGTCATGGGTCGGGAAGGCGAAGATCACCCGTTCGCGCCTGGCATAGAGCTCGAGCGCTGCAGCCGGTAACCCAGCCCAATAGGAGAAGTACCATGAGGTCAGCGTCGGAACGGTCTCCCGCTCCTCAGCGGCGACCGCGCGCGCCAGTCCGGACCCCCTGCCGTCGGCACCGATGACGATCGAGGCGCGCTCGACCAGCGACTGCCCGCCGCGGGCCTCGCCGCGGATGCCGGTCACGCGGTCGCCTTCGAACAGATAGTCGCGCACGACAAAGCCGGGGCGGAATTCGGCGCCGGCCTCGACCGCTGCCTCCACCAGGATGCGGTCGAGCACACCGCGGCGCGGCCCATAGCCGAAGGCAACCCCGTCCTGGATCAGGTCGCGGCCGGTCAGCCGGAGGTCGCCGGTGTCGAGCTGGAAGGTAGTGACCGGCGGGCAACCCGTCGCGACGATCCGCTCCAGGAGGCCCCAGTCCCGCAGAAGCACCGGCCCGTGGCGATGGATGAAGTGGCCATGCGCGATCTCGGTGGGAAAGGGTGACCTGTCGACCAGCAGGACATCGAGACCCCGTCGAGCGAGCAGCATGGCGGTGGAGGCGCCGGCGCAGCGGGCGCCGACGACTATGGCATCGTATTTGCGGCTCATCGGCCTTCCTCCGGTTGGTCCGAAGCAGGCGAGCCTCGCTGCTGGCCATCGCCTTCTGCTTCGGTCATGATGCGGCCGAGCCTAGACATGCGGCGTCGCAGCCGCTCGACTCTGGGCGACCGGCGTTTCGACTGTGGAGGAACGCGATGCCTGTGATCACGACGGAGGGCGTGCCGCCCGGCGAGCGCTTCGAGTTCTGGCGCGACAGCATCGCCCGTTCGGCCCTCGAGTTCCGGATGCAGCCGGTGAGCGTCGCCTCGCACGGCGAGATCAGGCTGGCGGCGGTCGGCGGCATCGGCCTCATGAGATACGACGGCGCGGTCGCAACCCGCTATTCGCGCGGCCGCGCCGAGATCTCGCGGTCGCAGGGCCCCTACTACTTCGTGCAGCTTCAGTTGCGCGGAGACTGTCTGCTGGAGCGCGGCGAAGAGCGCTCGGTCCTCTCGATCGGTGACGGCTTCGTCGGCGATCCGCTGCGCGAATTCGACATGGCCTTCGCCGTGCCGGAGGTCGCCGGCAAATGCTCTCTGGTTGCGCGCTTCGCCCGCGATGCGGTCTCGAGCAGGCTGGGCCGTCCGGACCTTCTCGACCGCGTCGTCCTGCGCCACCGCAAGCCGCTGACGCGGCTCCTGACCAGCTACCTGCTCAACGGGCTCGATATCGCCGAGGAGATCACCCCGGATGCCGCCGCCCTGTTCGAGGAGCACGCGGTCGACCTTCTCGCCCAGGTGCTGCGCGAGGCGCTGGCCGAAACCCCAGCGCGCTCGACCGCGTGGCGGGAGGCTCTTTTCGTCCGCGCCGGCCGCCTGATCCGGCTGCGCTACGGCGACCCGGGCTTCGGGCTGGTGCCGCTCGCCCGCGAACTCGGCGTCTCAAGCCGCCTCGTCCAGAAGATCTTCGCGGAGCGCGGAGAAACGGTGATGCGGCGGGTCTTCGCCGAACGGATTGCCGGAGCTGCCGCCCTGCTCGTGTCGCCGGCAGCCGAGCATCGGTCGGTGACCGACATCGCCTATTCTTGCGGCTTCAACGACAGCTCGCATTTCGGCCGCGTCTTTGCCGCCCGCATGGGCATGACGCCGACCGAATGGCGGAAGAACGGGCCGCCGTCCGACGGTCGATCTCAGCACCGGGTCACCTGAGGAAGGTGGAAAACTCCTCGACAGGGGCGCGCTCCGTGCGCAGCGCGTTCTCGGGCTTCGACTCGTCCTCGTAACCGAGCGCCATGCCGCACACGACCACTTCCTCGTCAGGGATGCCCAGCACTGGCCTGATCTGCCGGTGGTAGGGGGCGAAGGCTGCCTGCGGGCAGGTGTGGAGGCCCCTGCCCCGCGCCGCGATCATGATCGACTGCAGGAACATGCCGTGGTCGACCCACGAGCCCTTGTTCAGCCTCCGGTCGATGGTGAATATCATGCCGACCGGAGCGTCGAAGAAGACGAAGTTGCGGTCGTGCTGGGCGCGCATGCGCTCGACCTCGCGCTTGCCGATACCGAGCAGGCCGTAGAGCCCGAAGCCGACGGCGCGGCGGCGCGAGAGATAGGGCTCGAAGAACTGGTCGGGATAGTAGCGATATTCCTCCCAGTCGGCCTTCTCGGCGCGGATGCCGCTCTCCAGGATCGCCCGCGAAAGCCGCTCCTTCGTCGCCCCGCTGGTCACGTAGACCTTCCACGGCTGCATGTTGGTGCCGGAGGGCGCCCGGGCCGCCACGGCCAGGATGTCGCGGATCGTCTCCTCGTCGACGGGATCGGGAAGGAAGGCCCTCGCCGATCGGCGACTGACGATCGCCTCATCGACGATGGCCGATTCATCTGCCGTCCGAGCGGTCGGGTCTGGCGCCAGCATCTATCCTCCGGCGTTCCGAATCTTGGTCGGGGGCGGCCCCATCCGAGACCAAGGCTTCGCACGGCCGTTGTCGGCCACGCAAGCAAATCGTTTGGCACAGGGGGCAGGATTTGCTTGAAGTCGCCTGCCTGCGGGAGACAGACCTGCGGCCCGAGCAACCAAGGATCGGTGCCAGACATGCCCAGCCCCTCGACGCGCCTCACCGGCATCCTGCCGTCCGGCAAGGATGGCTGGGAGCTTCATTTCGCCGCGTGGCAGCGCCGGCAGGCGGGTGCGGCGATCGTCATGCTGACGGCGGGCGATCACGATTTCGCCTCGCCCGAAGAGACCGTCGAGGCCTGCGTCCGCAACGTGCGGGCCGGACACCACCACTACACGCCGCTGCCCGGCATGCCGCAATTGCGCGAGGCGATGGCGGCGGTGTCGACCCGCTGCACCGGCGTCGCGACGTCGGCCGACGAGGTGATTGCCGCGCCGGGCGGACAGCTGGCGCTCTATGCGGCGGTGCAGGGCACCGTCGACGCCGGCCGCCACGCGATCGTCATCTCCCCCTACTACGCCACCTATCCCGGCACCTTTCGCGCCGCCGGCGCGCGCTTCACCGAGGTCGTAGCGCGGGCCGAGCACGGCTTCCAGCCGGATCTCGCCGCCATCGAGGCCGCCGTCGAGCCGGACACGCGGGCGATCCTCATCAACACGCCGAACAACCCGACCGGCGCGATCTACAGCCGCGAGAGCCTCGTGGGTCTGGCCGATATCTGCAGGCGCCACGATCTGTGGCTGATCTCCGACGAGGTCTACTGGACGCTGACGGGCGGCGCCACCCACCTCTCGCCGCGCGCGCTGCCCGGGATGGAAGAGCGGACTCTGGTCGTCAATTCGATGTCGAAGAGCCACGGCATGACCGGCTGGCGCATCGGCTGGCTGACCGGCCCGCGCGACTTCGTCTCGCTGATGATCAGCCTCAATCTCGTGACTACCTACGGCCTGCCGGACTTCATCTCCCGCGCCGCCGCCGAGGCGCTGGCGGGCGATTTCGGCGTCGAGGAGATCGCCCGGCGATACGATGGCCGTCGCAAGGTGTTTCTCGACGCCATCGCCCGCCATCCCGAGATCGTGGTGCGCGGTTCGAAAGGCGGCATCTACGCGATGCTCGACATCTCCTCCATCGAACCCGACTGCGAGGCCTTCGCATGGCGGCTTCTGGAGGAGGAGCGGATCGCGGTAATGCCGGGCGTCAGCTTCGGGGAGGCCGCGCGCGGCCATCTCCGCGTCAGCCTGTGCCAGCCCGAACCCGTCCTGGCGGACGCGGCCGAGCGGATCGGCCGCCTCGCCGCGAGGCTCCGGGATGCCGGTTCCGCCCGGCTCCGGGCCTGATCCGCTACCAGCGATCCTCGAACAGCCGATAGCCGCAGCGCAGCACCGGGCACCAGCCGTCGCGCGTCGCTATGCTGTCCGGCTGGGCGACGTATGGGTGGCTGCAGAAGAACGTGCTCGCCACGTAGCGGTCATAGGTGTGCTGGCCGGTGGTCAGCACGACCGCTCCCCGGTCGAGGATCATGAGCTGGACCTGCTCGCAGCTCATGGCGCGGGCGTCCGGCCGGCCCTGCGCCCCCGCCGCGACCGTGAACGACAGAACTGCCGCCGCCGCGACCGCCGTATGGATTGTCTTCCTGAACATCTCGATCTTCCTGCTCTTCACGCCGGGCTCGCGGAGCCGGGCATCGCGATCGTCCCTCGCACCTTGCCAGCAAGGCTTCAGATGATCAGATAGCGCTTGCGGAAGTCCGGTAAAGCCGCGCACCATCGGCAGCCGGTTTCGTCCAATAATGCCGTCCGGCTGCGCCTTTGTCATGTGCCGGGGCAGCCTCAATCAGGGTTCGACAGCCATGCCCATGACCTTCGTCGTCGCCCAGGGGGGCGGCCCTACAGCGGTGATCAACCAGACGCTCGCCGGAGTGGCGCTGGAGGCTCGGCGGCGTTTCCCGCGCTCGCGGGTGCTCGGTGCCCGTTTCGGGGTCCGCGGCATCGTCGGCGGCGATTTCGTCGATCTCTCGGAACTGCCGGACGATCTCCTCCTCGCCATGGCCGCCACGCCGGGCGCGGCGCTGGGCAGCACCCGCGACAAGCCCGACGCCGCCTATTGCGAACGGCTCGTCGCGGGGCTGCGCGCGGTCGCGGCCGACGCCTTCATCTATATCGGCGGCAACGACACAGCGGGCACGCAGCGGATCCTGCACGACGCGTCGGCCGGTGCCGTGACCTGCGTCCACGCGCCGAAGACCATCGATAACGATCTGGTCGAGAACGACCACACGCCGGGCTTCATCTCGGCGGCGGAGTTCGTGGCCGGCGCCTTCCTCAGCGTCGACATCGATTTCCGCGCCCTTCCCGGCATCTATGCGGGCATCGTCATGGGCCGCCACGCCGGCTTCCTCACCGCCGCCTCGGCCGCGTGGCGGCTCGACGAGGAGTCCGGGCCGCATTTGGTCTACGTGCCGGAGCGGCCTTTCGAGCGCCACCGCTTCGTCGCCGACGCGCGCGAATGCTGGTCCCGGCACGGACGCTGCGTCGTCGCGATCTCCGAAGGCATCGCCACGCCGAGCGGCCGTTCGCTGGTCGAGGAACTGGTGCCGCCAGAAATGCAGGAGCGCGACGCGCACGGCAACCTCCGCCTCTCCGGCACCGACCTTGGGCAGGCGATCGAGCGTATCCTGGCGGAGGACCTCAGCGGCATTCGCGCCCGCGTCGACACGTTCGGCTATCTGCCGCGCGGCAACATCGCCACGATCAGCGAGACCGACCAGAGGGAAGCCTTCGCGGCGGGCGTCCACGCCGTGCGCTGTGCCGAGACCGGCAGCGGCTCGGTCGCCTTGTCCTGGCAGGATGGAGGAACGCAGATGCGCGTGGTGCCGCTCGAGGCCGTCGCCGGCAAGACGCGCCATATGCCCGACGATTTTCTTCACCCGCAGGAGAACCGGCTCGCCCCGGCCGCGCACGCCTACCTGGAGCGGCTGGTGCCGCGGCGCTTCGAGCCGGTGCGGCCTTTCGTCTGACGGTCTAGAGAAACGCGACGGCGAGGACGCCGACGACGAACAGGGCGGCGACGACGACAGCCGGCTTCCAGCTGAAGCTTCGCGGTTCCTCCTCGTAGAAGCGGGGCGCAGGGCTTCCGACGTCGAGCTCCGGAGCGTCCGCGGGCGCGATTGGCGTCACCGGCCCGGGCGCGTCGCGCCATTCGCTGAGGTCAACCACCTTTACCTTGTCGAGCATCGCCTTGATAATCCTTGTGAAGGCGCTAGGTGCGCTGGCTGTCGCCAGATAGTGTCCACACGCTGAAACGTCCGCCGATGCCCGCCCGTTCCACCGCCGCAGGACAACCGAGCGAAGCGCCTGCGCCAGGCGATGATCCGTCCCTGCCCCTGTCGCAGCTCGAGGCGAGGCTCGATCCGCGACGTGTCGCCATCTTCCTCGATTTCGACGGCACGCTGGCCGATCTCGCCGATCATCCGGACGCGGTCGCGCTGCCGACTGGCATGCGCGGCGCCCTCGGCATCATCTCCCGCGAGTTGAACGGCGCCGTGGCCATCGTGACCGGCCGGTCGATCGAGGACATTGACCGCCTCTTCGAGCCGCTCCGCGTGCCGGTGGCCGGCGTCCACGGCCTGACCCGCCGCAGCCATGCGGGCGATCTATTCCGCGCCACGCTCGACGAGCCGGCGCTGGCCGAGATCAGGGCGCGGCTCGAGGCGCTCGCCGCGCACTTCCCCGGCACGTTGGTCGAGACCAAGCCGGGTTCCGTCGCCTTGCACTACAGGCAGGCGCCGCATGCCGAGGTCGACATCCACCACATGGTCGACGCTGCCCTCGCCGACCTGCCGACGCTCCAGCTGCTGCGGGGCAAGATGGTGATCGAGATCAAGGCGGGCCGCTCGACCAAGGGCGAGGCTATCAGGGCGTTTCTCGCCGAGATGCCTTTCAGCGGGCGCAAGCCGCTCTTCGCCGGCGACGACGTGACCGACGAGGACGCCTTCGAGGCGGTGAATGCCGTCGGCGGCGTCTCGATCAAGATCGGCCCGGGCGAGACGGCCGCCCGCTACCGGGCAGCGGATGCCGACGCATTCCGCAACTGGCTGGCCGAGGCCGCCGCCTCGCTGGAGGCGGGTGACACAGGAGGAGGATGATCCAGAGGAACCACGGGGGCTTTCACGCATTAAGCTTTCGTGAACCGCGAAGCAGCGGAGCTGCGTCGCCTGGTGTGAACAAAGCAAAAACGCGAAGGAGAGGAGTCGGTTGATGCCAGGGGACGATGGCAGGGGCACCGTGGAGCCGAAGCAAAACCGGAAGGAGTGCACATACCGGCCGAGGACGAAAGGATGAGCCGGCTCGTCGTGGTTTCGAACCGGGTCGCGGACCTGACGAGGAGAACGCAGTCGGGAGGCCTCGCAGTTGGACTTGCGGACGCGCTGCGCCGCCGAGGCGGGGTCTGGATGGGCTGGGACGGCACGACCCTCGAAGACGCCTACGCGCGAACGCCCGAGCTTTCCGTCATCGGCAACGTCACCACCGTCACCACCTCGCTCACCCCGGCCGACTACGCCGAATATTATGTCGGCTTCGCCAACAGCGTGCTCTGGCCGCTATTCCACTACCGCCTCGACCTCGTGAACTACGAAAGCGGTTTCGCCGAGGGCTACCGGCGCGTCAACGAACGCTTCGCCGACGTCATCGCTTCACAGGTGAGCCCGGACGACGTCATCTGGGTCCACGACTACCATCTGATACCGCTGGGCGCCGAGCTTCGGCGCCGCGGCTGTGCGAACCGGATCGGCTTCTTCCTCCACATCCCCTTCCCTCCGCCCGACATCCTCACTGCCGCACCGCAGAGCAGATGGCTCTTCGAATCGATGCTGAGCTACGACCTCGTCGGCTTCCAGACCCATACCGACCTCGGCAACTTCCACCACTTCGCGGAGGACCGCGTGGGTGTGCGCCTGCAGGCCGACGGCAGCTTCCGCATCCGCAACCGGGTGGTGCACGCCGGCGCGTTTCCGATCGGCATCGACGCGCAAGCGTTCCACGCGATGGCGGAGAAGCCGTCCAACGACGTGCAGATCGACACGATGCGGCGCGCGATCCTCGACCGCAAGCAGATCATCGGCGTCGACCGGCTGGACTATTCCAAGGGCCTGCCCGACCGGATGAAGGCATTCGGGCGGCTGCTCGAGCTCCATCCGGAGCACCTGAAGAAGGTCACCTTCCTGCAGATCGCCCCGCCCACCCGCTCGGATGTCGACGCCTATGCCGACATCCGACAAGAACTCGAGGGGCTGTCAGGCGCAATCAACGGCCGCTTCGCCGACTTCAACTGGACGCCGATCCGCTACATCCACCGCTCGGTGCCGCGCGACACACTGGCCGCGCTGCATCGCGCCAGCCGGGTGGGGCTGGTGACGCCGCTGCGCGACGGGATGAACCTCGTCGCCAAGGAATTCGTCGCGGCGCAGAATGCCGAGGACCCGGGCGTGCTCGTCCTGTCGAAATTCGCCGGCGCGGCCGAGGAGATGCGCGAGGCGCTGATCGTCAATCCCTACGACACCGACGACATGGCGGAGAAGCTGCACCAGGCACTCGTCATGCCGCTCGCCGAGCGCCAGCGGCGGCATTCGGCGCTGTTCGAGCGCGTGATGACGCAGGACGCGCATGCCTGGCAGCGCGACTTCCTGCAGACGCTCGACACGCTGACGCTGGTCGAGGCGGACGCCGCCTGATCGGTCTCAGCGCGAGCCGGCGAGCACGGCGTAGCTGCCGGCTGCGAGCGTCAAGCGCCCCTCCCCGACAGATGCCTCGCCGTGCACCAGCGCGGCCCCGGCCGACATCGAGCCCCCGAGATCGAACGAGACGTCCAGGTCGCTCAGGTTGAGCGCCACGAGCACCATCTCGATTCCGTCGGAGCGGGTGAAGGCGAGCACGCCTTCGGCGAGATCCACGGGATGGAAATCACCGATCCGCAGCGGCGCCAGCCGCTTCCGCAGCGCCAGCAGCTCGCGATAGGCCGACAGGATCGAGCCGCGCTCGGAGGCCTGCCGCGCCGCGCAACGGTTCCGGTGCGCCTCCGCCACCGACAGCCACGGCTCGCCCGTCGTGAATCCGCAATTCGGCAGCGCGTCGTCCCAAACCATCGGCGTGCGGCAGCCGTCGCGCCCGCGGATCGCCGGCCCGAGCCGCAGGCCCAGCGGATCCCTGACCTGGTCCCCGGGAACGTCAGCCTCTTCCAGCCCCAGTTCCTCGCCCTGGTAGACGACGACGGCACCCGGCAGGCAGGCAAGCAGCGCCGCCGCCTGCAGCGCCGTCGCGCGGCCATCGGCGGCCGTCCTGAGGCGCGAGGCGTGGCGCGGCGTGTCGTGGTTCGACAGCGCCCAGCAGACGCGTCCGTCGGGCGACCGGTTCCACGCGGCGGCGAGCGTCTCTCCCATCGCCTCGGCCTCCAGCGGCGCGTCGGGCAGCAGATAGGTGTGGCAACGAAGAGGTATTGGACCTTCAGTCCTCTTCAGCCTGTTGCCGATCTCGCCCACGATGGTCGCCGCCCCGAGGATTTCTATCGCCGATACGAAGGCCTGCAGCGGGGCGATGTCGCCGCGCTGGGCGCGGTCGTAGAGATGCAGCTGCTGATGGAACGGATTGGCGGCCGGGCGCCGCCCCGCCTCTTCGTCGTCGCGCGGCGGGTTGTCGCGCAGATCGGCGTCGTGGAAGTAGGAGTTCATGGTGTCGAGCCGGAAGCAGTCGACCCCGCGCGCCACCCAGAACGAGGCGATGTCGAGCAGCGCCCGGCGCAGCTCCGGATTGGCGAAGTCGAGGCTCGGCTGCGACGGCAGGAAATCGTGGAGGTAGTATTGCTCGCGCACGCGGTCCCAGCTCCAGGCCGGGCCGCCGAACACCGAGAGCCAGTTGTTGGGCGGCGTGCCGTCGGGCTTCGGGTCCGCCCAGACATACCAGTCGGCCTTCGGGTTCTCCCTGTCCTGGCTGCTTTCCCGGAACCAGGGGTGCCGATCGGAGGTGTGCGAGAAGACGAGGTCGATGATCACCTTCAGCCCGGCGCCATGGGCGGCGGAGACGAGCGCGTCGAAATCGTTCAGCGTCCCGTAGTGCGGATCGACGTCGCAGTGGTCGGCGATGTCGTAACCGGAATCGGCCATGGGCGAGACGAAGAACGGAGACAGCCAGATCGCGTCGGCGCCCAGCGCCACGATATGCGGCAGGCGCTCGATGACGCCGCGAAGATCGCCCTCGCCGCTGCCGGTCGTGTCCTGAAACGATCGGACATAGACGTGGTAGATGGCGGCTCCCGTCATCCAGTCGGGGCCTTCCTTTTCGGCTCGTCCGGGACTGGATACGGCACCTGGCTGCGTCATGAAGGTCCTCCTGCGGCAGGCGCCAATGTGTCGCTGCGGGATTGGCGGCGCAAGCCGGTCTGCACAGCCCCGGCTAGAAAGTAGAGGCGGCCGCCGCATTCACAATTGTGATCCTTCGACAACAACGCCGATGAAATCGCGCGGGAGCGTCGACGGGCGTTGGACACGAGCCGGCGCCGCAGGTAGACTTCTTCCTCAAGGTATAGGCTGGCGCCTCTGTTTTCGTTGGAGGATTCGCGTTGGGGGGCGCGGGTCGCTTGCGGAGGCGGCCTGCGGCCCTCCCGTTCGCGGTTGGGTGCCGAACTGTGAGTTAGGAGCGTTGGTGACCAGAGACCGTCCGATCCGTCGCTTCTTCCGCCATAGACTCCTTGCACCGCTGCTCCTGGGCGCCGTCCTCGCCACAGGCGTCCAGCAGGCTTACGCATTCGAAATCTTCGGAATCCGCCTCTTCGGCAGCGAGCCCGAGCAGGGCATCGACGTCATCGGCGAGCCGCAATTCTACGAGGTCGAGTTCCTGGTCACGGGAGACGACGGGCTCGAGGACCGGCTGCGCGGCGCGTCGAACCTCTGGAGCGACCGCGACGAGCCCGCCTCCGGCGTGGCCGGGCTTCTCGCCAAGGCCCGCGGCGACTATCGGCGCCTGCTCGCCGCGCTCTATGGCGATGGCCGCTACGGCGGCACGATCTCGATCCAGGTCGAGGGCCGCGAGGCCGCCGACATCCCCGCCGATGCGACCCTGCCGGCGACGGCGCGCGTGCTCGTGCGGGTGGACACCGGGCCGCTCTTCACCTTCGGCGAGGCGGCGATCGTCAACGAGGCCGCGCCGCCGCTCGACCGGCGCCAGCCGCTCGATGATCCGCGCGAGGAGGGCTTCGCGCCCGGCGAGGTCGCCCGTTCCGGCACCATCCTCAGGGCCGAGCGGCTTGCCGTCGAGGCGTGGCGCTACCAGGGCCACGCCAAGGCTGAGGTCGCCGAGCGCCGCGTCGAGGCGGCGCACGACACGAACCGCGTCGATGCGCGCATCACGATCGATCCCGGCCGCCGCGCCCATTACGGCCCGATCGGCGTCACCGGCGCCGAGCGCCTCGACCCCGCCTGGCTCGCCTGGATGACCGGGCTCGGCTACGGCGAGGTTTACGATCCCGACGATCTCGCCCGCGCCGGCACGCGGCTCGCGCGGCTGGACGTTTTCCGCTCGCAGCGCTTCGAGGAGGCCGCGGAAATCGACCCAGCCGGTTTGCTCCCGATCACCCTCGTCGTGCAGGAGCGTCTGCCGCGCCGCATCGGCATCGGCGGCAGCTACTCCACCGTCGACGGCATCGGCGCGGAAGCCTTCTGGCTGCACCGCAACCTGTTCGGCCGCGCCGAAAGGCTGCGCCTCGACGCGCGGGTGGCTGGGATCGGCCGCAGCTACCGGCCGCAGGAATGGACCTACCGCCTGGGCGCCAGCTTCGTGAAGCCGGGCATCTACACGCCCGACACCGACTTCATCGCCTCTGTCCAGGGCGATCGCGAGCGGCTCGACCTTTACACGCGCACCGGCGTCAGCGCCGAGGCGGGCTTCACCCATATCTTCTCCGACGTCCTGTCCGGGCGCCTCGTTGTCAACGCCGCCCATGCCCGCTTCGCCGACGGGCGCAGGGTCGAGTACGGCCCGCGCGAGTTCACCACCCTCGGCGTCTCGGGTGGCCTCACCTATGACGGCCGCGACGATCCGACGGACGCTACCCGCGGCTTCTATGTCGATACCGTGCTCGAGCCCTACTACGAGTTCAGATTCGGCAATGCCGCCATCCGCGCGGTCTCCGAAGGCCGCGCCTATTACGGCTTCGGCGCAGACAACGGCATCGTCCTCGCGGGCCGCCTGCGGCTCGGCACGCTGGCCGGGTCCTCGATCGACGAGACCCCGCCCGACAGGCTCTTCCTCGCCGGCGGCGGCGGCTCGGTGCGCGGCTACGCCTTCCGCAGCATCGGCGTCAGGCAGGCCGACGGCACGATCACCGGCGGCCGGTCGCTGGTCGAGGCTTCGGCCGAACTGCGCCTGCGCTTCACCGAGACGATCGGCGCCGTCGGCTTCGTCGACGCGGGCTATGTCGGCGCCGATCCGGTGCCGGACTTCTCCCAGCGCTTCCGCTTGGGTGCGGGCGTCGGGCTGCGCTACCACACCGGCTTTGGCCCCATCAGGCTCGACGTCGCGGTGCCGCTCAACCGCAGGCCGACCGACCCTCGCGTCGCCCTCTATGTCGGGATTGGACAGGCGTTTTGATCAGGCTCCTCGTCACCCTCGCCCTGCTCCTCTTCGCACTTCCGGCGATTGCCCAGGATGACGATGCGGCCGACGCCGAGCGCTCGCTCTTCCTCGGCTTCGTCGAGGACCAGCTCTCGGGTCCCAACCGCGAGATCCGCATCGGCAACATCCAGGGCGTGCTTTCCTCCAACGCGACGATCGGCGAGATCACCATCGCCGACCGGGAAGGCGTCTGGCTGAGGATCGTCAACGCCTCCATCGTATGGAGCCGCAGCGCCCTCATCCTGCGCCAGAGGCTGGAGATCGAGAACCTGTCGGCCGAGCGGATCGACGTCCTGCGCCGCCCGCTGCCGGCCGAGGGGCTGCCTGCGCCCGAGGCGGCGCCGAGCTTCGCGGTCCCCGACCTGCCGATCGCGGTCAACCTCGCCAATCTCGAAGTGCCGCTCGCCCGCTTCGGCCCGACCGTGTTCGGGCTCGAATCCGAGCTGTCGCTCCAGGGGCGGCTGCGGCTCGAGGCCGGCGATCTCGACACGGCGCTCGAGATCGTGCGGCTGGACGGCCCCGGCGGCCAGCTCGCGCTTTCCGCCGTCTACACCGCCGCGACCGGCGTGATGGACATCGATCTCGACCTCACAGAGCCCGAGAACGGCGTCGTCGCGAACCTCCTCAACATCGAGGGCCGGCCCCCGGTCGAGTTGCGCGTTGCCGGATCCGGCCCGATCTCGGACGTCAATGTCGAGATCGCGCTCGACGTCGCCGAGCAGCAGGTGCTGGCCGGCGGCGTCCTCCTGCGCCAGCAGGCCGAGGGCCTTTCCTTCCACGCGCAGCTCGCCGGACCGATCGCGACCATCGTTCCGGCCCAGTTCCGGCCCTTCTTCGGCGACGAGACGGCGCTGGTGGCGCGCGGCCTCCTGCCGGACCCCGGCGGTCTGCGGCTCGACACGCTCCAGCTCGCCAGCGGCGCCCTGCATCTCGACGTCATCGCCGAGACCGCCGCCGACTGGTTCCTGCAGCGTCTGCGCGTCGACGCCGTCATCGACGACGACACCGAGGCGCCGGTCGTGCTGCCGGTGCCGGGCGGGCGCACGACGGTCGGCCGCGCGGTGCTCGCGCTCGCCTTCGGCGAAGGGCCGGACGACGACTGGACGGGCGCCCTGGCGATCGAGGACCTGTCGACGCCCGGCTTTGCGGTCGAGAACGTGAATCTCACGCTGTCCGGCCTCGCCGAGAATATCGACGACCCCCTCGCCCGCCGCCTGACCTACGCGGTCGAAGGCACGGCCCAAGGCATCACCGCCGCCGATCCCCAGATCGACGAGGCGCTCGGCGAGCGCATCGAGCTCTCGCTGGAAGGCGAATGGAACGCCGGCGAGCCCCTGGCCATCGACGAGGCAATCCTATCGGCGCGGGCGCTCGATCTCATCGTGTCCGGCACCATCGAGGAGTTCGCCTTTGAGGGCGAGATCGGCGTGCGGACCGCGAGCGTCGCCCCCTTCTCCGACCTCCTGGGGCGACCGCTGTCGGGCGCGGCGGAGCTGCGGGCGAGCGGCGAGATCTGGCCGGTCAGCGGCGCCTTCGCGCTGCTGCTCGACGGGCGGATCGAGGAGCTGCGCGTCGGCATCGAAGCCGTCGACAATCTGATGGGCGGCGAGACCGTGATCGCCGGCCGGCTGGAGCGCACCGAGACGGGCCTGCGCACCGACGACTTCCGCATCGCCAACCCGCAATTCGAGCTGACCGCCGACGGCGACTTCGCGACCGGCGCCGCCGACTTCACCTTCGACCTTGCGCTCGAGGATCTGGCGCTCGTCTCGCCTCAGGCAGCAGGCCGTCTGACCGCCACCGGCCGCGCGCTCGGCAGCGAGGGTCGGATCGCGCTGACGAGTACCGTCCAGGTTCCGACCGGCCGCCTCGCCGGCCGCCGGCTGACCGACGGCGTGCTCGCCTTCGAGGGCGAGTTGGTCGAGGGCGATCTCGGCGGCTTCCTCACCGGCTCGGTTTTCCTGGACGGCGTCCGCGCCGAGGTCGCGACGACGATCGCCGTCGAAGGCCAGACCTGGACGCTGTCCGCGATCGACCTGAGGGCCGGCGGCGCCCGCGCCACCGGCGAGCTCACCCGGCTGCCCCAGGGCCTCTTCGATGGACGCCTGCAGATCGCCGCGCCGGACGTCTCGACCGCGGCCGCCCTCCTGCTCGTGCGCGCATCCGGCGCGGTCGACGCCGAGCTTGTCCTCTCGGCCGTCGACGGCCGCCAGGACGCTGCGGCGACGGCCACCGTCAGGAATCTCGTCCTCGACGGCACGCGGGTCGGCGAGGCCGCGCTCAACGCCCAGATCGCCGACCTCTTCGGGGTGCCCCGCGTCGAGGGAACGGCGCGCGCGACCTCGGTTTCCGTGGCGGGGATCGACATCGAGACCCTCGAGCTGGACGCCGAGCTGGAAGACGACACGACCCGCTTCACGGCGAGCGCGGACCTCGCCGGCAACGTGACGGCAGCCGCCGCCGGACGGCTTGCTCCCGAGAACGGCGGCTACCGCGTCTCCCTCGACAGCGCCCGGATAGGCCGCGGCATCGTCGCAGCCGTGCTCGTGGAGCCGGCGAGCGTTCTCGTCGTCGGCGACCGCCTCGCCATCGACGCGCTGGTGCTCGATGTCGCCGGCGGGCGCGTCTCGGTGCGCGGCCAGGTCGCCGAGGCCTTCGACCTCTCGCTTGACGTGACGGCGCTGCCGCTCGCGATCGGCAACCTCGTCCGGCCAGACCTGGCGCTCGGCGGCACGATCGACGGCACCGCGCGGGTCACCGGACCGCGCGCGCAGCCGGACGTGGCCTTCGACCTTAGGGGACGCGGCATCGCCGCCGCACCGCTGCGGGAAGCCGGCATCTCCTCCGTCTCCGTCGACGCGGAGGGCGAGACCGTCGGCGGCCGCATCCGCCTCCAGGCCGCGCTGGTCAGCCCCGAGGGCGTCCGCGCCGGCCTGACCGGCAGCATCCCGGCAGGCACCGAAGGGCCCGTCGCGCTCGACGTCACGCTGGGCGCCTTCCCGCTCACGATCGTGAATGCGCTGGCGCCCGGCCAGGGCCTCGGCGGCACGCTCACGGGGACCGGCCGGGTGACCGGCACGCTCGCCGCTCCCCAGGTCGCGTTCGACCTGGCCGGCGCGGCGCTGTCCGCCGCGGCGCTTCGCGAGGCGGGCATCGCCGCGCTCGACGTCCGCGCCGCCGGCAGCTTCGCCGACGGCGTCGTCACCCTCTCATCGGCAAGCGCGACGGGTCCGCTCGGCCTCTCCTTCGCCGCCAGCGGCACCTTGCCCGTCACCGGCGCCGGCGCCAACCTTTCCTTCTCCGGCTCCGTGCCGCTCGCGCTCGCCAACCGCTTCCTGCTCGATCGCGGAACGCAGGTCGCCGGCACGCTGCAGGTCGAGGGCACGCTTGGCGGCTCGCTGGCGCAGCCAATCATCTCGGCGAGCGTGACGACGGCCGGCGCCCAGGTTCTCGACCCGCTGAGCAATGTCGGTCTGCGCAACCTCAGCCTCGCGGCCAGCCTCCGCGACAATCTCGTAACGATCACGTCGGCTTCCGCCACGCTCGCCGCTGGCGGAACCGTGACCGCGAGCGGCACGATCGGCATCGACGCCGCCGCCGGCTTCCCGGCCAATCTCTCCGTCGCTCTCGTCCAGGCGCGCTACACCGACGGCGACTTCCTGGTCGCGACGGCGAGCGGTAACCTGTCCGTCACCGGCGCCCTGGCGCGCAGCCCCCTCATCTCCGGCTCGATCGCCGTCGAGCGGGCCGAGATCGGCGTCCCCGAGAACCTCGGCGGCGGGGCTGCCATGATCGACGTGATCCACCGCAATCCGCCGCGGCCGGTACGCGAGACGCTGGAGCGCGCCCGGGCGCCCGACGGCACGCCCGTCCCGCTCGAGCGGCCCAACGTGCCGCAGCTCGACATCACGATCTCCGCCCCCAACCGCATCTTCGTCCGCGGCCGCGGTCTCGACGCCGAGCTGGGCGGCAGCCTGCGCATCACCGGCTCGGCGTCCAACGTCCAGCCGGTCGGCGGCTTCCAGCTCATCCGCGGCAGGCTGCAGATCCTCGGGCAGCGCATCACCTTCGACGAGGGCACGGTCACGCTGGTCGGCGACCTCGATCCCTATATCAATCTCGTCGCGCGCACGACCGGCCAGGACATCACGGTCTTCATCACCGTCACCGGCCGCGTGTCGGATCTCGACATCAGCTTCTCCTCGCAGCCCGAGCTGCCCGAGGACGAGGTGCTGGCCCGCCTGATCTTCAACCGTGGCATCGGCGAGTTGTCGCCGCTCCAGCTGGCGCAGCTGGCGATTGCCGCGGCCGACCTCGCCGGCGGCGGCGACACCGGGCTGCTCGGCAGCCTGCGCGCCGCAACCGGCCTCGACGACCTCGACGTCATCACCGACGCGGAAGGCAACGTCGCCGTCCGCGCGGGACGCTACATCCAGGAGAACGTCTATCTTGGGGTCGAGGCCGGCGCGCGCGGCAGCGCCCGCGCCACCATCAATCTCGACATAACGGAAGACATCCGCGCCCGCGGAGCGGTGGGCACGGATGGCGAATCGAGCCTCGGCATCTTCTTCGAGCGCGATTACTGAGCCGCGCTCAGGCGTGATCGGCGCCCTTCTTGGGCGGTCCGGTGATGCCTTTTTGCGTCACCGACACGGGATCGCTCGCCGGAAACGTGTCCTCCAGCCCTTCCTGGAGCTGCTCCTCCTCGTCCGAGGGCCGCTCATGGCGCTGGTCGACCTTGCCAGGCTTCTTGCCTTCTCCGCTCATCGTCTTGCTCCCTCTCCCGTCTTGCCTTCCTCCTGGTAGAGGTTCCGCGTCGCCCGCCGGCTCGCCGCCGCCTCCGATTGCGTCAGGCGCCGGCGGCGCAGAAGCGCATAGCCGATCGCGACCGCGAGGATCAGCGGCCCGAGGAGGACGGTCAGTGCCCAGAATGATCCTTCCATCTCACCTTCTCCTGTCCTGTGGGGCGCCGTGCCCCTGAAACGAGAACGCGGGCCGGAACATTTCGATCCAGCGGTGCGACGTCGGGCCCCAGGTTAAGGCTTCCGCCAAGATCGGCGTCTCCGGCCCGACACGCGCCGATCGGCCGGTTGTCGCCGCCTCCCGCGCGCCCCATATCAAGAAGCCCGATAGCGCTGGACAGCCACCGCCACAGCCGCTATAGGGCGGCCCTTGCCGCGCAGCCTGCCTGCGCGGACCGGCGGGTGATTAGCTCAGTTGGTAGAGCAGCTGACTCTTAATCAGCGGGTCGTAGGTTCGATCCCTACATCACCCACCAAAATAACTCTCGAATTTTTCTGCTTTTTGCCTTCCTCCTTGTCTCGGCGATTCGACGGTCTTGAGGAGCCTTTCCGAAGCTGCAATCATGCTTCCCTTGAGGAACTCTGGGAGGCGCGATGATGGGGCTTTGGTCATGGCTTCGCGGTTCGGATCAGCCACAAAAGGCAAACGTCGCTCATCTCTCCGGCGACGGCTCCTTCGATGTCCGTGTCGTGGGAGCCTCACGACGGCAGGATGCACTTGAACGCATCTGCGGTGGGCGGACAGAGGATGGAGTCGAGCACAAATGCTTGGTTTGTTTGGTTCCAGAGCCACAGAATCCCGCGGACAAGAACGCGGTTCGAGTTGAGATTGACGGGAGGCATGTGGGTTATCTCTCGCGCGAGAATGCCGTGCGCCTGCACTCAGAAATGGCCCGCCACAAGCTGAAGAACGTTCGCTTGACGTGCAGCGCGATGATTGTTGGGGGGTGGGATCGCGGCAGAGATGACCGTGGACACTTCGGCGTGCGTCTCGACCTTGCCTAGATTCAGCATCAGGTCCGATAGCCGATCCCAATCTCTACCCCCTACTCGAACGCGTAGGTAAACCCCTCCTCCGTCGCGCCGACCGTCACGCGCGAGAGCTTGGCGCCTTCGATCGTGCGGTCGAGGACGCCGCGGCTAAGCGACGGCAGGAGCGTGTTGGTGAGGATCGCGTCGATCATGCGCCCGCCGGATTCGATCTCGGTGCAGCGCGCCTTGATCAGCTCCATCACGCCCTCGCCGATGACGAGCTCGGCGTCGTGGCTGGCGGCGAGCCGGCGCGCGATCTTCCTGAACTGATGGCGGGTGATCGATTCGATCATCTCCCCCGACAGCGGATAATAGGGGATCGTCACCACGCGCCCCAGGAAGGCGGCCGGAAACACCTTCAGCAGCGGCGGCCTCAGCGCCTTCTCGAGATCGTCGATCGCCTCGCGCCGGCGCCCCTCGTCCGTCATCTCCATGATGACGTCCGAGCCGACATTGGAGGTGAGCAGGATCAGCGTGTTGCGGAAGTCGATGCGGCGCCCCTCGCTGTCGTCCATCATGCCCTTGTCGAACACCTGGAAGAAGATCTCGTGCACGTCCGGATGCGCCTTCTCGACCTCGTCGAGCAGGATCACCGAATAGGGCCGCCGCCGCACCGCCTCGGTCAGGATGCCGCCCTTGCCGTAGCCGACATAGCCGGGCGGCGCGCCCTTGAGCGTCGAGACCGTGTGCGCTTCCTGGAACTCGCTCATGTTGATCGAGATGAGATTCTGCTCGCCGCCATAGAGGGTCTCGGCAAGCGCCAGCGCCGTCTCGGTCTTGCCGACGCCCGACGGCCCGCAGAGCAGGAAGACGCCGACCGGCTTTTCCGGCGCGCCGAGCCCGGCGCGGCTCGTCTGGACGCGCTTGGCGATCATCTCCATCGCGTGGTCCTGGCCGACGACCCGCTCGGATAGCGTCTCGGCCAGCCGGAGCGCCTTCTCGGTCTGGCTGGTCAGCATGCGGCCGGTCGGGATGCCGGTCCAGTCCTGGACGACCGCGGCGACCGCGTTGCGGTCGACCGAGAGCAGGATGAGCGGCGTCTCCCCCTGCATGGCGTCGAGCTCGGCCATCAGCTCGCGCAGCTTCGCAAGATCGGTCTCGGCCTCCGGCGAGATCTCCCCGCCCTCGCCCGGCTCCGACCCGTCATCCACAGCTTCGTCGCCGCCGGGCGCCATCTCGTCGGGGGCCGCCTCGCCTTCATCCTCCTCCGCCTCCGCCGCGGTGACCGCGTCGAGCGGAACCCCCTCCCCGCGCAGCCTGGCGCGCAGGTCGAGGATGCGGCTCACGATCTCCTTCTCGCGCTCCCAGCGCGCCTCGGCCTCGGCCAGCGCCGCCGCGGTCTCGGCGAGCCCGGCATCGACCTTGGCCTGACGCTCCGCCGTCTCGATGCCGATCGCCGCCTCGCGGCCGATGATGCCGCTCTCGACCTCGAGCGCCTGGCGGCGACGCATCAAATCCTCGACCTCGGCCGGCCGCGCATGCTGCGAGACGGCGACGCGGGCGCAGGCCGTGTCGAGCAGGCTCACCGCCTTGTCGGGCAGTTGCCGCGCCGGGATGTAGCGGTGCGAGAGCTGCACTGCGGTCGCGATCGCCTCGTCGAGGATCTGCACCCGGTGATGCTTCTCGAGGATGCCGGCCACGCCGCGCAGCATCCTGATCGCCGTCGGCTCGTCGGGTTCCTCGACCTTGACCACCTGGAAACGGCGGGTCAGCGCCGGGTCCTTCTCGATATGCTGCTTGTATTCGGCCCAGGTCGTGGCAGCGATGGTGCGCAGTTCGCCGCGCGCCAGCGCGGGCTTCAACAGATTGGCCGCGTCGCCGGTGCCGGCCGCCCCGCCTGCGCCGATCAGCGTGTGCGCCTCGTCGATGAAGAGGATGATCGGCACCTCCGACGACTGCACCTCGTCGATCACCGCCTTCAGCCGCTTCTCGAACTCGCCCTTGACGCTGGCGCCCGCCTGCATCAGTCCGACATCGAGCATGTGGACGGCCACCCCCTGCAGCATGGGCGGCACGTCGCCCTCCGCGATCCGCAGCGCGAAGCCTTCGACCACCGCCGTCTTGCCGACGCCCGCCTCGCCGGTCAGGATCGGGTTGTTCTGCCGCCGACGCATCAGGATGTCGACGATCTGGCGGATCTCCGGGTCGCGGCCGATCACCGGGTCGATCTTGCCCTCCCGGGCGCGCGTCGTCAGGTCGGTCGCGTATTTGGAGAGTGCGGATTCGCCGCCCGCCATCCGGCGCGCCGCGGCCTCCGCCGCCGCAGCCTCGGACGCACCTGACGTCGCCTCGATCGAGCCGTCCAGGACTTCCTCCAGCCGGGCGAGCACGCCATCCGCGTCGATCTTGTCGAACTCGCCGCTGATTTTCGCCAGCAGCCCCTCCAGCACCGGCACCTTGAGGCAGGCGAGTAGCACGAGCGCGCCGCGCACCTCGTCCTGGCCGAATTCGAGCGAGCCCAGGCTCCACGCCTCCTGGATGGCGTGGAAGATGTGGTCGGAGAACTCCTCGATCGACGTCGCGCCATAAGGCAGCCGGTCGATCGCGCGCGCCATGTCGGCGGCGAGGCGGCTGAAATCGGCACCCGCGTCGGCGAGGATCAGCTGCACGTCGCCGCGGTCGGCGAGCACCAGCTGCTCGATGAAATGGGCAAGTTCCACATAGGGATTGCCGCGCAGCTTGGCCGCATCCGCCGCCGCCTTGAAGGCGCGCACGCAGGTGGGGTTAAGCTTGGCGACGAGTTCCTTGCGCTTGAAGCTCTGCGAGGACTTACGCTGTTGCATGCCGGCGAAGCCCTTGCGGGGCCCCCTCCCGTCGTCGCGTGAATGGCGCCTAAGCTGCCACAGATGCAGGTACTTTACAAAGGCAAGAAATCTGCACCCCTGCTGCTCGGAATTTCAATCCAACCGCGGGTTGTGCACGGTGGTTCGGCACTGGGTTCTTGAAGAATCGCGTTGACTGCTGCGGCGACGCATGGATCGCGGCCCCGCCGCGTGGTAGATTGCCGCGATGGACCTGGCGGTTTCGCTCCTCATCTGCGCGACGGCGGTCACCGGCACCACGGTCGCCGAGCCGCAGCAGCAGATGTGCCTTGCCAATGGCCGCGCCTACCAGCAGGGCGAGCTCGCCTGCCTCGAGCTGCCCTGCATGCAGCCCTATCTCGCGCGCTGCGAGATGGTGCTCAACAACTCGTCCTGGCGCAAGGTCGGGGACATTTGCCCCATATCGCTCCTGGTCGAGGAAGACCCTTCGGCGGCGCAGCCGGCGGCAGGCTCCATCTCGCGCTGACGGCCGGGGCTCCTCAACGTCAACTTACGGGTTGCGTTTCGATTTCTCCTATGGATAGCTGACGGAACCGGCTCTGCCGGCGGTCGCGGGGACCGTCGGCACCGGCTCGACACGACGGTTGCAACAGTTCGGTTAAGAGGCGCAAAGCCCGTATCGGCTGGGGCCCCGAGGGTGCAAATGGGAGGTAGGAAGAAATGAGTCGCTTTCTCATGAGCGGCGTCGCCTGCGCGGCGCTGTTGTACGGATCGTTTGCCACGCAGGCACAGGAAGTCTGGCAGATGCAGTCGACCTATCCCGGGTCGCTGACGCAGCTGGGCACCCTCGGCAAGCATGTCGCCGAGGTCATCACCAACATCACCGACGGCGAGATCACGGTCGAGTTCCAGGAACCCGGCGCCATCGTGCCGGCGCTCGAGGTGTTCGACGCGGTCGCCTCGGGCGCGGTCGAGACCGGCTGGTCGACCCCGGGCTACTGGGCGGGCAAGGTTCCGGCGCTGCAGCTGTTCGCAGCCGTTCCGTTCGGGCCGGAGGCCGGCGAATACCTTGCCTGGATCAAGTTCGGCGGCGGCCGCGAGATGTTCGAGGAGATCTACCACCGCCACAACATCCACGGCGTCCATTGCGGCATCATCGCGCCGGAGGCCTCGGGCTGGTTCCGCACGGAGATCAACTCGGTCAATGACCTCCAGGGCCTGAAGATGCGCTTCTTCGGCCTCGGCGCGAAGGTCATGGAGAAGATGGGCGTCTCCACGCAGCTGCTCGCCGGCGGCGACATCTTCCCCGCCCTCGAGCTCGGCACGATCGACGCGACCGAGTTCTCGATGCCTGCCATCGACCTCAATCTCGGCTTCTACCAGGTCGCCAAGCACTACTACTTCCCCGGCTGGCACCAGCAGGCGACGCTGTTCGACCTGATGATCAACCTGGATCTCTGGGAGAGCCTCGACGAATCGACTCAGAAGAAGATCGAGACGGCGTGCGACGCGGCCATCACCTACGGTCTCGCCGAGGGAGAGGCCATCCAGTTCGCCGCGCTCGAAAGGCTCGAGGAGGAGGGCGTCACGCTGCACAAATGGTCGCCGGAGATCCTCGACACGCTGCGGGAGGCCTGGCACGAGGTCGTCGCCGAGGAAGCAGCCAAGGACGGTGACTTCGAGCGCGTCTGGGCCTCGCTGTCGGATTTCCGTGAGCGCTACAAGCGCTGGAGCGATCTCGGCTACATGCCCCGCTAGCCGCCGATAGACGAGCCGGCTCCGCCCGCGGGCGGAGCCGGTCGCCAACCTGCCGGATCGGGGGCCCATGGGCACGCTCTTCGCTGCAATCGCGATCGTCGCATCGGTGACGCTCGTCCTCCTGCCGCAGGGAACGGCAGGAGTCTTCGTCGCGCTCGCCGCGATCCTCGTAGCATTGGCGCTCGCCGCCTGGCTGCGCGCCCGGCCGGGCTACATCGCCGCAGCGACCGTGCTCGGCAGCTTCTCGATACTGATCGCCAGCCCCTTCGCCATCACTCGCCAGCAGCTCAATGTCCTCAACCGCGCGGCGCGCGGCGGCGACGAGACCGCGCAGGCGCTGATCGACTTCTTCAGCGCGCTGGAGCCCTTCGCCACCTGGCTGATGTTCCTGATCGCGATCGTCGTCGTGTCGGTCTTCGTCGTCTCCGCCCGCCGGGCGGACGAGGGCGCGCATCCCTTCATGCTGCGCGAGAGCAACGCGCTGGCGACCCTGGTCAGCCGCGCCGGCATGGCGGCCGCGATGCTCTACGTGCCGATGATCGTGATCATCATCTACGACGTCCTGCAGCGCAAATATCTCGACATCGACCCCGCCTTCACCCGCACCGAGTGGTACCGCATCTTCACCTCGACGCGTCTGCAGGAGATGGAATGGCACCTCCACGCCGTGCTGTTCCTGATGTGCCTCGGCTTCGCCTATGTGCGCGATGCCCATGTCCGCATCGAATTGGTGCGCGAGCGGCTCGGTCCGCGCACGCGCGTCTGGATCGAGCTCGCCGGCTGCGCGCTCTTCATGGTCCCCTACTGCTACGTCATCGTGCTCTACGGCACCGAGTTCGCCGCCCGCTCCTTCTCCATCATGGAGCGCTCGTCCGCGCAGACCGGCCTCGAGGCGCGCTTCATCATCAAGTCCTTCCTGCCGATCGGCTTCACCTTCCTGGCGCTCGCCGCGGCTTCGGTCGCGCTGAAATGCGTCGTCTACCTGTTCGGCCCGCCGCGGCTCCAGGAGGCGTCGAGCTACTATGCCGGCACGCAGCACGCGACGATGCCGGTGGCGGCCGAGCCGACCCCGCAGACGAGGAGCTGACCGGATGGAAAGCTTCCTCCACTTCCTGCCGCTATGGATGTTCTTCGTCCTCGGCGTGCTGCTCTTCACCGGCTATCCGGTCGCCTTCGTGCTCGGCGGCGTCGGCCTCCTCTTCGCCGTCATCGGCGATTTCGCCGGCATGTTCCGGCTTCAGCAGCTCACGCTGATCCCGCTCAGGATCTACGGCAGCACCATGGAGAGCATGGTGCTGGTGGCGATCCCGATGTTCATCTTCATGGGCACGATGCTGGAGAAGTCGGGCGTGGCGCGCGACCTCCTGCAGGCGCTCCAGGTGCTTCTGCGCCGCGTGCCGGGCGGCCTGGCGCTCGCCGTGACGCTGATGGGCACGATCATGGCCGCCACCACCGGCATCATTGGGGCCTCGGTCGTCATGATGACCTTGATGGCGCTGCCCGTGATGCTGGAGAGGCGCTACAACGTCCCCCTTGCCACCGGCACGATCGCCGCCTCCGGAACGCTTGGCATCCTGATCCCGCCGTCGATCATGCTGGTCATCATGTCCGACCTGCTGTCGGTCCCGGTCGGCACCGTGTTCATCGCGGCCATCCTGCCGGGCCTGCTGCTGGCCGGACTCTATTTCGTCTATATCTGGGCGATCTGCGGCTTCAGGCCCAATCTCGCGCCTCCGCTGCCCGACGACATCGGGCCCGAGACGCGCGGCGCCTTCTGGATGATGATCCTGCGCAGCTTCCTGCCGCCGATCTTCCTGATCGCGCTGGTGCTCGGCTCGATCTTCGCCGGCTGGGCGACCCCCACCGAGGCCTCCGGCGTCGGGGCCGGCGGCTCGATCCTGCTCGCCGCCTTCAACCGCAAGCTCACCTGGCCGGTCTTCGTCGAGGTCTGCCGGCGGTCGGCGCTGACGGGCGCGATGCTGTTCGGCATCTTCGTCGGCGCGACCTGCTTCTCCTTCGTCTTCAGGACGCTGGGCGGCGAGCACCTGATCATCGACTTCATCCGCTCGACCAGCGCCGGCCCGTGGAGCATCCTCTTCGTCCTGATGGCGATGATCTTCCTGCTCGGCTTCTTCTTCGACTGGATCGAGATCACGCTGATCGTCATGCCGGTCTTCGCGCCGATCGTCGGGCTGCTCGATTTCGGCGGCCATGTCGGCGTCTGGTCGGGGGTCGCGCAGGCCAACATCATCTGGTTCCTGATCCTCGCGGCGGTGAACCTGCAGACGTCCTTCCTGACACCGCCCTTCGGATTCGCGCTGTTCTACCTCAAGGGCGTCGCCCCGCCCGAGGTCCGCATCCAGCAGATCTATCGCGGCATCATCCCCTTCGTCTCGCTGCAGCTCTTCGGCCTCGGCCTCTGCATCGCCTTCCCGGCCATCGTGCTCTGGCTGCCCAGCCTGATGCTGGGGCGCTGAGGATCTAGCCCAGCCGTCCGAGCGCGGGAAAAGTCTCGAGCAGCCAGAAGGCCGCGGTCTGGATGCCGCCGGTGAGGAACAGCACGCCGGCGACGACGAGCAGCCCGCCCATCACCATCTCGACCCGCCCGAGATGGACGCGGAAGCGGCCGAGGAAACCCATGAAGGCGCCCGAGAAGAACGCCGCGATCAGGAACGGGATGCCGAGGCCGAGCGAATAGATGGCGAGGAGCGCCGCCCCCTCACCCACCGTCTCGCGCCCGCCGGCGAGCGTCAGGATCGGCCCCAGCACCGGCCCGATGCACGGCGTCCAGCCGAAGGCGAAGGCGAGCCCCATGACATAGGCCGCGAGCCCGCTCGCCGGCGCGCCGCCCGCCTGGAAGCGGGCCTCGCGCGCGAGCAGCGGAATGCGGATCACGCCGAGGAAGTTCAGCCCCATCAGGATGATGAGGATGCCGGCGACGACGGCCAGTTCCTGCTGCCACATCCTGAGCGCGGCGCCGACCACCGAGGCGCCTGCGCCGAGCGCGACGAAGACGGTCGAGAAGCCGAGCACGAAGGCGCTCGCCGCGATCATCAGCGGCCACCGCGCCGACGACTGGCGCGACCTTGCATCGCCGCGGAACTCCTCGACCGAAACCCCGGCCATGTAGCAGAGATAGGGCGGCACGAGCGGCAGGACGCAGGGCGACAGGAACGAGATCGCTCCCGCCGCGAGCGCGCTCGCATAGCCGACGTCCAGTGCCATGGTCCCTACCCGTTCCGATCCGATCGGCGGCACTCTATAGCGGCGGCGTCCGATGGGCTCCAATCACCATCGCGTGGCAAAGCGTCGCCCCGAAGGCCACGCGAACCGGTTCCACCGGCCGCGCCGCCGGTCGCGCCGCGGGTCTTGACTGGACCCCGGCCCGGTTCGCTCGGCAAGCCATTCTTCCCGATCGACGAAGGAGAGGAAGCGCGCACCGCAGCATTGCGGCCTCGCTCCTCCCCCGCTTCGGAGGGGGTCGCGCGACGGCGGTTATGGCCCCGTCCCGGCCGTCAGGCCGATCGCCCGGACCCGCCCAGATGTGGATGTCCTCGGCAACGAAGCTCGACCTTGTGGTTGACCGGGCTCCGGCCCGCGCCTATGTTCCGCCGCACTTTCGGCGCCCGCCTAGGCGCGCCCGGGAGCGCGTAGCTCAGCCGGTAGAGCAACTGACTTTTAATCAGTAGGTCCTGGGTTCGAGCCCCAGCGCGCTCACCAAAAATGTTTCCAGATCAGTAACTTGCTGGAGGTAGAGGTGCTGCGGACATGTTTCTTCTCGGTCATGTCCTCATGTGTCGGCCATTGTCCGGCCGGGAGGGCAATGCCTGTGGACCCGCAATCTGTGTAACGTTCTTGGTGCTCAACGAGTTGTTTCTCAACAAAAGAACGAGGCTGCTGACGGCCCGGTCCCGCCAAAGGGATGATGCCGGTTCGGCCGGCAAGAGGCGCAGAATATTCGTGACCTCGGTGAATAATACTTTCGCCTGATCTCGGTGGCTTCGGTCAGGCGGCCGACTTCGCATATGTTTGAACGAAGGCTGGGCTGGGGCAGAATGGGCGATGAAACTTGCGAACCTTGATCTTCACCCGGCCATAGCCAGGACCCGCCTACGAGGCCGACCGGACCGAGTCGCGCTTCCTGCGCATGGCGGACTATCAACGGTGGTCCATCGTCCTCAGAAGGCTGAACGGCGGCGATCTGCTGGATATCGGGATCGGCCTCGGCCAGTTCCCCGACGCGGCCGTCCGGTCACGCAAGTTCACGCGAGTACGCGGGGCGGATCGGAAACCTCATTCTGAATACCGCAACCTGATAGGCTTCGAGTTCGTCACCTATGACCTGACGACCGATCCGGGCGATCTGGCGGCTGACGTCGTCACCTGCATGGAATGCATCGAGCACATCCCGTCACCGGGGTTCGATGACGCCGTGGCCAACCTCAAGAGGATCACCCGCAAGAGGCTGATCGTCACCGTGCCGTTCGAGGAGCCCGAGCCGTTGCCGCACTATCACTTTCAGCGGTTCGACATGACACGGCTCGAAAAGCTGTTCCCCGGCGCGCGGATCGATGTGCTGCAGTGGGAAGGGACGCCGTGGGCTCTCGTGGACTGGAGACCAGGCTCGATCCTCGGCAGGCTTAGGATGATGACGAGATCACTCGCTTCGACCGTGAGAACGTTGAGGAGCAGATGGTCGAGTGGAACCAAGCCCATCCGCTAGGCCCTCTTCATGATCCGGTAGCGCGTGCGGCCGTGAATCACATCAGCGACGCTGATGACGTAGCCGGGGCCAATCCACTTCTCCCTGATCGTGTTGTGGGCTCGACGACGACGATGTGCGAGCGCCGGTCATCCCTTCAATATCTCGAATTCGAAGCGGAGTGGCGTTCCCGCCCTTCAGCTCGTAGTGGCTCGCGTTCGTTTCCGGGCTGCCGAAGCCGGGCCAAGACATGATTTCCGGGAGCCGTTCCTGTGTGAACGTGGTGTCGACGAGAATATTCGGCACGATCGAACATCTGTCCGCAGAGCCTCTCGGCCCAGCGTAGGAAGTCAAGACGCGACACCTGCACTTGTTGCAGCTACTATTGCGCGACGAAGTCATCCTGACTGGGATCTAATGGAACGACGCCGTGGCATTGCCGGATTCGGGCTGGAGCTTGCCGAGGCCGTTGAGAATCACCTTTCTTCCCAGCTGGAATGTGCGGTCTCTATCGAGGGTGCTCGGCCAGAAAGCCATGCTGTCAGTTCGCGCTCGGCCGAGCGAAGTTTCTGGACTCTTCATGCGAATACAGAGCATGGCTTCTTATACCTCCATGCCCGCATTTGCGCAGTAGAACATTCTTCATCTACTATCGATGAGAACCTGTCGAAAATACATCCCGATTTGCCAGTCCCTCGATTCTTTGGCAGGATACGCCATGAAACATTTACGGTCGACCTATGGGAACATGCTCCAGGCGAGAAGATATCGGAATTCGATACCCTGAATGAACAGCAAATAAAAGGAATAGCAAGCGCTGTCGCCAGAATAGGTGCCGTTCCCGCACATTGTCTCAATTCGATGGCACTCCGTCCCCACGCGCCGTGGGTAAGGCCGATATCGGGTGAGTTGCGCCGCTTCGTTGAATCGATGAAGTCTTCGGATCGGGATCAGTTGGATCAAGCGGTCCAGATCTTTCTGTTGCGCGAGAAAGAGATGCTCAAGGATCTCCGCGGCGGATCGATCCTGACGCATAACGACCTCAAAGGTCCAAACATAATTCTGGGAGAAAGGATTTTCCTGATCGATTGGGAGAGCGCCACACTAGGACCCCATGGGGCCAGCTTGCGGCGCTTCTCCGTTCACGGCCCCGACGTCGAACAGTTGGCGGCCCGCACATACCGAGAAGAAATGGCAAGGTTTGGAATTCCAGTTGAAGAAAAGATGCTTCTCCGCGTAATGAGGTTCCAGGAAATATTTTGGTGGATCGGAAAGGGAATTATGCAGAGGAGCCAGAAGCGAGTAACCACAGGGCTAAACATGTTGCCTGAAATACTTTCCAGGCCAGGGTGCGAGGTTTTGGTCAGGCGAAAGAGCAAGGTAACGGCCAAGCCACGGCTGGAGATCAAGGCACTCGGTCGCCGACCGATCTATTTTCCTTTTGTCAAGGCACTAAAGCGCTTTCGAAAATTGATTAACAAAGTATTGAAGTAATATTACATTGCGGGGCAGCACTTATTATTTCGAGACTCAAGTCAGGCCTACAGTTCAGCTATGAGCGGGTGGTGTCACTGTAGAGCCGGCGGATACTCGCTATTGATCAACAGGTCACGGGCACGAGCCCCAGCAAGCTCACCACCGAACACTCCACATCCAAGATCCCCAACGGCGCCCTGCGCCGCCTCTCGTGGCGGTTCGGCCGTCCCCCACCGATACATCCGCCGCATCGCGCGGCATGCCTGCGAAACCTCCGCATCCGATCTCCCGCGCCTCGGACATTCGCCAGGGCCACAGACAGGAGACAGGAGAATGCGAACGAAACGAAAAGTGCTGGCCGGCGCGCTGGTGATGAGTGTTCTGGCAACGAGCCTGGCGGCATGCGGCAGCGCCACCAATCTGCGCTGCGCCTCCTGGCGCGGGCCGGACTATTGCGCCGACCGCCACTGGCTGCCCGATGCGGAGCGCAGATGACGCCGCGCGGTCGGCACGGCGACCTCCCCAGAGGGCCGTCGCGGCGCCCAAAGGCCGTTGCCTATCCCGCCGCGTCAGCGCCGTCCTACTGCCCGACCGGATCGGATGATCCGCCGAGCAGGTGTCGCAGCGACATCGCGAAGGCCATCAGGGTCGCGGCCGGCAGGTGCAGAATGGCCTGCCGCTCGGTTGCTGGGGGCGCTCCCGCCATCGCCGGCTGCTCGGTTTCGGGCTCGCCGATCGGGCCGCAGCCCGGCGCCCAGTCGAGCTCGCGCATCCTGCGCGCGGCGTCGCGGATGTCGGCGGCACTGATCCTCGCGGCGAAGTCCAGCCCGTCGCTGCGGTAGCGGCACAGGAACGTATTGCGCGGCATTGCCGTCCTCCGAAAGGGGCGCCTGACTCCCGAACGCACGCGGACTGCCACCACAAACGCCGAGGCTTGGTGATTCGGGTTAACGAAACGTTGCCTCGCCGGCTTCGAGGGCACGGAACCTCCAGCGCCGGCGCCGGTTCGTGCGGCAAAGGGAGAACCGCCATGCCGACCGAACAGCACAAGCTGCAGAAGGACCCGCCCGAGGGATCGCGCGAGACGATCGAGCGCGAGTTGAAGCGCAACGAGGCTGAGGGCGCGCCGGATGACGAGGAGAAGAAGCCTGCCAGGGACGACCGGAAGCAATAGTCCCGCCGGGCAATCGCATCTGAGCCATTCTTGCCGGCCCGGTCGGAACCTCCACCCGTCCTTCGGGAGGTTCGCCGAGCGCGCCAGGATTCCCCTCCCGCTTGTGGGGAGGGGTTAGGGGTGGGGGTGCCATCGGGCGCCATGATCGAAATGCAATTATCCTCATGGCGCCCTGCGTCCGCCTTGAATTCGCTTCGATCGATGGCCATATGTCTCGCAGCGGCCGGTCGCGGCGCGGGAACGTCCCTTCGGATTGTCGGTGAGGTTCCCCCGTAGCCTGTCGCATTCGGCCCGATCGAGGGCGGCGTGACCGCGGATGTACCGGCACGCAGCGAAAATCTCGGGTAGGAAGAGGAAGCGGGCTCGATGGCCCGCTTTTTTTCTGGCTGGTTTTCCGTCGAGGCCGGGCCGGCGCAGGGCCGCCCCGCCTGGCCCCTCAGCTCGCCGCGTCGCGGGCTGTGTCCTTGGCCTCGCCGAAGCCGCGCTGGACCTTGCCGCCGGCCTTCTCGGCCTTGCCCTTCATCTCGGTCTCGGTCGATCCGGTCATCTTGCCGGCCGTTTCCTTGATCGAGCCCTTGGCTTCCTTGCCTGCGCCCTTGATCCTGTCCTTGTCCATGTCCGGTCTCCTTTGTCGGTGTGTCGATGGTCAACGCATCGGGGCGGCCAACGTTGCACAGCAGCAGACGGCGGCCGGTGGATGAAATCGTTTGCCGCGCTACCTGTGGTGATGAAGAGGAGATCGAGATGGCCGACCGGGAAGACAGGCACCGCTTCATCGTCACGGCGGTGGAACTCGCCGAGGACGACACGGGCGAAGGTGTGGCGATCCGGCTGACCGACATTCGCGGCGGGCAGGTGACGCTGCAGCTCGCGGACGACATGGCGGAGCTTCTGCGGCAGAAGACGGCCGAGGCCATCGCCAGGAACACCGGCCCCTGACAGCCTCTGCCGGCGCAATGCGCTGCGGGTCGCTAGAACATCAGCGGCCCCGCGACCATGATCGCCAGAAGCGATCCCATCGACATGATGAGGAGGAGGGCGACGCCGGTCGTCGCCTCGGCGGCGCGGACGGCCGCCCGGGGCTTGCGTGTCATGATGACCTCTCGGGAGTCTGTGTTACCCTGCTAATCCGCGGCAGCCGCATCGGTTCCGAAGATATTCGAAACTGTGCAGCAGCCCCCGGGCAACGCCGCAGGCCGCCTATTGCGCCTGCGTGGCATCCGGCGGCGGCACGTCGGACTCCTGCTTGCAGCTCTTCAGCCAGACGTCGTAGATCGCGTGCTCGACCGCGTTGAGACCCGGGCTCTCGGCGAACATCCAGCCCGAGAAGATGCGCCGGATCTTCCTGTCGAGGGTGATCTCGTCCACTTCAACGAAAGAATCGGTGTGCGGCTCCTCGCCTTCCGCCGCCGAAAGGCAGACGCGCGGCGTCACCTGCAGCGCGCCGAACTGCACCGTCTCGTCGACATAGACGTCGAAGGTGATGGTCCGGCCGGTGATCTTGTCGAGCCCGGTGAATTCGGCCACCGGATTGCGGACCCTCTCGGCCGCCGCGTCGACGGGCACCGATGCGGCGAGCACGGCGCCGAGCCCCATCGCGGACAGGAGTGCGGTTCGGATCATCTCGTCATCCCCAGGAAGCGGCCCCGACTGCCGGCCGTCGACCGGCCGTGACCGGGCCTAGCGCCCGATTGTGGCGAGAAAGCTGCTTCGCCCTGCACCGGAGGGTCAGTTTCCAGGGGTCCAGGCGTCGTAGTCGCCCGTCACCCGCGGCCGCGTCGCCGGCGTCAGCACCGAGCCCGGCGGGCGATAGGCGCCGGCCGTGCCCGTCAGGTTGGGCTCGTGCGGCTTCTCCCACTCGCGCGGCTGGTAGCCGTCCTGCGACGGCGGCACGTCCACCCGGTGGTGCAGCCAGCCGTGCCAGCCGGGCGGCACGGCCGAGGCCTCGGCATAGCCGTTGTAGATCACCCAGCGCCGCGTGCGGCCTTCCGAATCGACCCCGCCCTGATAGTAGACGTTGCCGAACTCGTCCTCGCCGACGCGCGTCCCGCGCAGCCATGTGTGGAAGCGCGTGTTGAGCGTCTGGCCGTTCCACCAGGTGAAGATTTGCTTGAGGAATGAAGCCATCGGAAATCCTGCCGGCCTGTTCCCGGGGTGCCGGATATCGGCGCGTTATGGCGTCCCTCGCCGTCCATTGCAAGCCGCGTCGCCCGCCGCCGGAGGCGGTATCAGGCCGCCAGGCGCGGCCGCTCGTAGATCGCCGCCGGAATGCCGCTGCCCTGGCGCCCGCAATCGGATGTCGTGCCGACCTTGGAAAAACCCTGCGACAGGTAGAAGGCGACGGCGCGCGCGTTCGCCTCCTCGACCTCGAGCCGGATCACGTGGGCTTCCGGAAACGAATCCTCGATCTCGTCGAGCAGCATGCCGCCGATCCCGCGGCCCTGGCTGCCCGGCCGGACATAGAGCTGGTGGAGCATGACCGTCCTGCCCTCGTCCACCGCACGCGCGAAGGCCATGCCGCACGGCCCCTCGCCGTCGTCGGCGACCAGGAACTCGGAATGGGGGCTGTCGATGCGGCCGCGCAGCGCCGCCTCCGAATGCCATTCGCGCACGATCTCGGCGACGCGCGCCGCGCCGTAGATGGCGTCATAGGTGTCGTGCCAGGTCTCGGCGAGAAGTGCGCCGATGGCCGGCAGGTCGCGCTCTGAGGCTGTGCGGATGAAGATCATGGAACGAGGAGGCAGTTCACCGTCGCGACTGTCAAGCGAGATGCGGGCCGTGCAGCACGGCGTGCACCGTGTGGTACTCGGACCCGATCACCAGCAGCGCCGTGATCAGGAATCCGATGAACAGCAGCACCGCTATCTCGAATTCCCAGTTTCGCTCCGTCATGGCCATGACCCCTCTCAGCCAGCTGTCTCTCCGGCAGAAGGAGTAGCGGCGCGCGGCGACCGCAATTGGGCTCGAAAAAGGCGATTGCGCGGCTTTTCGGTTAACGCTCAGAGGTCGAGCCGCGCCTGGCCCGCATCGGCCTCGCTCAGGACCTCGGCGGCGAGCGTGCGGCTGATGCGGCACTTGCGGGCGAGCGCCGCGCGGTCGAGCCTGTCGACCACGTCGATCGCCGTCGACAGCGAGCGCTCGATGCGCCGCACGACGTAGTCGAGCACGTTGGGCTCCACTTCCACCTGCCTGTCGGCGAAGAGCTTCGCCATCACGGCGGCGAGCAGCGCGTCGTCGGGCTCGTCGATCTCGACCAGCGCCGCGGCCTTCAGCCGCGACGCGAGGTCGGGAAGCGTCACCGGCCAGGCGGCGGGAAAGCGCCGCGCCGTCAGCAGAAGGTGGGTGCCGGCGCCGCGCACGGCGTTGATGAGGTGGAACAGCCCGTCCTGGTCGATCGGCCCGCTGTCGCAATCGTCGATGACCACCGGCCCGGACGCGGCGCGCTCCAGCGCCTCCGGCCCGATCGACGCGGCGCTCGCCGCATGGGCGCCGCTGCCGGCGCGCCACACCGTAACGAGATGCGACTTCCCCGTGCCGGGCGGACCGGCCACGACGACCACCGGAGCTGGCCAGTCGGGCCACCGGTCGACGAGGTCGACGGCGGCGTGATTCGAGCGCCCGACGATCAGGTCTTCGCGCGACAGGCGCGCCGGAGAGCCGAGGTCGAGCGGCAGCTGTCTGGGCTGCCTTGGATTGCCGTCCATGCGCGCGTCCGTTCCGATGATGGGGTTCGATAGGCTTGCCCGTCGGCACAGGTCAAGACGAGCGCCGCTTGCCTTGCGACGGACCGCCCTTCGTGCGAAGAGCGCCCGCGAGAGGATCGCAGATGAGCGAAGCGTCGAAAGGCATGACCTACGCCTCGGCCGGTGTCGACATCGACGCCGGCAACCGGCTGGTGGACATGATCAAGCCCCTCGTGCGCGCCACGCGCCGCGCAGGCGCCGATGGCGAGATCGGCGGCTTCGGCGGCCTGTTCGACCTCAGGGCCGCCGGGTTCTCGGATCCGGTGCTCGTGGCGGCAACCGACGGCGTCGGCACGAAGCTCCGCGTCGCGATCGAGGCCGGCATCCACGAGACCGTGGGCGTCGACCTCGTCGCCATGTGCGTCAACGACCTCGTCGTCCAGGGCGCCGAGCCGCTCTTCTTCCTCGACTATTTCGCCACCGGCCGCCTTAAGCCCGAGCAGGCGGCGGCGGTGATCGGCGGCATCGCCGAAGGCTGCCGGCAGGCCGGCTGCGCGCTGATCGGCGGCGAGACCGCCGAGATGCCCGGCATGTACGGCGACGGCGACTTCGATCTCGCCGGCTTCGCCGTCGGTGCCGCCGAGCGCGGACAGCTCCTGCCGACGGACGACATCGTCGAGGGCGACGTCCTTCTCGGCCTCGCCTCCTCGGGGGTCCATTCGAATGGCTTCTCGCTCGTGCGCCGGATCGTCGAGAAGAGCGGCCTCGCCTGGAGCGATCCGGCACCCTTCGGGGGCGACGCCACGCTCGGCCGCGCGCTGCTCGCGCCGACCCGCATCTATGTGCGGCCGCTCCTCGACGCGATTCGCACCACCCACGGCATCAAGGCGATGGCCCACATCACGGGCGGCGGCTTCACCGACAATCTGCCGCGGGTGCTCCCCGAGGCGTTCGCGGCCGAGGTCGATCTCGATGCGATCGACCTGCCGCCGGTCTTCGAGTGGCTGTCGGCCACCGGCGGCGTCGAGCAGCGTGAGATGCTGCGCACCTTCAACTGCGGCATCGGCATGATCCTCGTCGTGGCGGCCGGACAGGCGGCGCAGGTCGCGGCCGTCCTCCAGCAGAGCGGCGAGATCGTCGCCCCGATCGGCCGCATCTGCCCGCGCCGCGACGAAAGCATGATCTACAGGGGCCGGCTGGCGGCATGAGCAGAGACAGGAAGAAGATCGCAATCCTCATCTCGGGACGCGGGTCGAATATGTCGGCCCTGATCGAGGCCGCCCGTGAGCCCGACCATCCGGCGACTGTCGTCGGCGTCATCTCCGACCGGGCCGAGGCGCCCGGCATCGAGCGCGCCACCGCGGTCGGCGTTCCGGCCGAGACCGTCGCGCGCGCCGACTATGCCGACCGCGCCGCGCATGAGGGGGCGCTCGAGGCCGCGCTCGCGCGGCTCGACGCCGATATCGTCTGCCTCGCCGGCTACATGCGCATGCTGTCGCCCGAATTCGTCGCGCGCTGGGCGGGGCGCCTCATCAACATCCACCCGTCGCTCCTGCCGCTCTTCAGGGGCCTCGACACGCATCGCCGCTGCCTCGAGGCCGGGATGCGCATCCACGGCGCCTCGGTCCACTTCGTCACCGACGAGATGGACGGCGGGCCGATCGTCGCGCAGGTCGCGGTGCCGGTGCTGGCGGGCGACGACGAGGCGGCGCTCGCGGCCAGGGTGCTGCGGGCCGAGCACCGCCTCTATCCGTTCGCGCTCCGGCTCGTGGCCGAGGGCCGGGTGCGGCTCGAAGGCGGTCGCGCCGTTGCCGACGGCTGGGCCGATGCTGAGCAGCACTCCCAACTCTTCTCGCCCTCGCCGGACACCGCCTTCCACCAGACCGACATCGAGGCGCTCGCCCGCTTCACGCCTTGATGAACGGCGGGGGATTACCGCGGCTGGAAGTCCGTGCTATGGGCCCGGCCCGAAACCCCCTCCCCGATGGAAGTCCGTGAATGTCCGCTCCGCGCGTGAGTTTCGTTAGCCTTGGCTGCCCGAAGGCGCTGGTCGATTCCGAGCGCATCATCACAAGGCTGCGCGCCGAGGGCTACGAGATTGCCCGCAAGCATGACGGCGCCGACCTGGTCGTCGTCAACACCTGCGGCTTCCTGGATTCTGCGCGCGACGAATCGCTGCAGGCGATCGGCTCGGCGATGGCCGAGAACGGCAAGGTCATCGTCACCGGCTGCCTCGGCGCCGAGCCAGACGTGATCCGTCAGAAGCACCCTAACGTGCTCGCCATCACCGGCCCGCAGGCCTATGAAAGCGTCATGGCGGCCGTCCACGAGGCTGCGCCCCCTGCGCACGAGCCGTTCCTCGACTTGATCCCGCCGCAGGGCGTGAAGCTCACCCCGCGCCACTACGCCTATCTGAAGATTTCCGAGGGCTGCAACAACCGCTGCTCCTTCTGCATCATCCCGGCGCTGCGCGGCGATCTCGCCTCCCGCCCCGCCGCCGACGTGCTGCGCGAGGCGGAGCGGCTGGTGAAGGCCGGCGTGAAGGAGCTCCTCGTCGTCTCGCAGGACACGAGCGCCTATGGCGTCGACCTCCGCTATGCCACAAGCATCTGGCAGGAGCGCGAGGTGCGGGCGAAGTTCCTCGACCTCACCCGCGAGCTGGGGGAGCTCGGCGCCTGGGTGAGGCTCCACTACGTCTATCCCTATCCGCATGTCGACGAGGTCATCCCGCTGATGGCGGAGGGCAAGGTGCTGCCCTATCTCGACATCCCGTTCCAGCATGCCGCTCCGGCGGTGCTGAAGAACATGCGCCGCCCCGCGCACCAGGAGAAGACGCTGGAGCGCATCCGCGCCTGGCGCGCGATCTGCCCGGATCTGGCGCTCCGCTCGACCTTCATCGTCGGCTTCCCCGGCGAGACGGAGGGGGATTTCGAGATGCTGCTCGACTGGCTGGACGAGGCCCGCATCGACCGCGCCGGCTGCTTCAAATACGAGCCGGTCAGGGGCGCCCGCTCGGAGGCGCTCGGCCTTCCTGAAGTGCCTGCCGAGGTCAAGGACGTGCGCTGGCGCCGCTTCATGGAGCGCCAGCAGAAGATCTCCGCCCAGCTCCTCCGGAAGAAGGTCGGCCGCCGCCTGCCGGTCATCGTGGACCAGTCGGACGGCCTGACGGCCAGGGGCCGCACCCGCTACGACGCGCCCGAGATCGACGGCACCGTCCGCATCTCCTCGCGCCGCCCGGTGCGCGCCGGCGACATCGTCACCGTCAAGATCGACGCCGCCGAGGCCTATGACCTCGCCGGCGCCGTGGTGTGATGCTCAGCCGCCCTCGGGGCGAAGCCGGATCAGCGGCGCGTTCTCGTCGTCTATGAGAACATAGACGAGACCGTCGTCCGGAGCGACGGCGACGTCGCGGATACGCCAGCCCTCGCCCTCGAGCAGCCGCTCTGCCTCCGCCACCTCGCGCCCGTCGACCGTGAAGCGGCCGAGATACTGGTGCGCGAGATTGCCCATGAACATGCTGCCCTGCCATTCGGGGAACGCGTCGCCCTCGTAGAAGGCGAGCCCCGAGGGCGGGAAGCCCTGCGGGTGGTCCGGCTCCCAGTGATAGACCGGCTCCACCGTCTCCGGATTTTCCGGCGGCGTCTCCGCGAAGCGCTCCCGCGTCCGATAGTCGACGCCGTAGGTGGCGATCGGCCAGCCATAGTTCTGGCCGGGCTCGATAATGTTGATCTCGTCGCCGTTGAACTCGCCATGCTCGTTCTGCCAGAGATCGCCGGTCTCCGGATGGAAGGCCATGCCCTGCGAGTTGCGGTGGCCGTAGGACCAGATCGCGTCGTCGGCCTCCTCGTCGCCGACGAACGGATTGTCGTCCGGGATCGAGCCGTCATCGTTGAGCCGCAGGGTCGCGCCAAGGGTGACGGAGAGGTCCTGGGAATAATGGTCCGGCCCGAAATCCTTCGACTGCCGGTCGCCGACCGTCATGTAGAGGCGGTTCTCGCCGTCGAAGGCGATGCGCGACCCGTAATGGCCGTTGTTCGCCGGCAGGTGCGGCTCGGCATTGAACAGCACCTCCCAGTCGGCGAGTTCGCTCGCCCCGTCGTCGAGCCGCCCGCGGCCGAGATAGGTCGAGGTGTGGCCCTCCTCGTCGCGGCCGGAATAGGTGAGGTAGACGAGCCGGTTCTCCTCGAACTCGGGATGGAGCGCCACGTCGAGCAGCCCGCCCTGGCCCGAGGCCGCGACCTCCGGCACGCCGCCGATCTCCTGCCGCTCGCCGCTGTCGCGGTCGATCAGCGCCAGCCGCCCCGGCCGCTCGGTGACCAGCATGCGGCGCTCGCCGGGCAGGAAGGCCATGCCCCAGGCCGATGCGAGGCCCTCCGCGACCGTCTCCACCTCGAAGGCGGAGCCCTCCTGCGCGGCGGCGGGCAGCGCCTGTATCGCGAGCAGGATCGGGAGCACGGCAACCGTATGGGTCACAAGCTTGCGGGAGCGTCGGATCGTCATATGGAACCTCCTCGGTGGGACGGAAATTCGGACGGCCGCAGGCGCCTCATGGCGCGGGCCGTGCCTGCAACCTAGGGCGCGGGAGGGAGAAGCAAGGTGCCAGCGCGCGAAGTGCGGCGCCATGCCCGGCGCCCTCCAATCACATCCCATCACATCCGGGAGATCAGGCCTCGGGAAACAGCGTGTCGACGATGGCGCGGGAATCGAAGCGCGCGTCGAGCATGCCGTAGGTCGTCCGCCACTGGCCGCCGAGCCGGCTCTCGATGAAGGCGTCGGCGATCTGCCCGGCCCCGAGACGCTTGAGTTCGGCCGCGGCCGCGGCAAGCGCCAGCTGCTCCGTCAGGATGCGTGCCGAGCCCTCGTCGGCCTCTGCGACGCGCAGCGCCGCGTTGAGCACGTCCACTGTCCGCGCTCCCGCCGCACCCAATTCGCCGCCGATTTCCTCGATCACGTCCTCGAACAGGCTCGGGCCCCGCTTCAGGACCCGCAGGACGTCGAGCGCCATCACGTTGCCCGATCCTTCCCAGATCGCGTTGACGGGCACCTCGCGATAGTGGCGCGCGAGCGGCGCCTCCTCGACATAGCCATTGCCGCCAAGGCACTCCATCGCCTCGTATACCAGCGGCGGCGCGATCTTGCAGACCCAGTACTTGACCACCGGCGTCATCGCCCGCGCGAAGGCTGCCTGGCCGCGCGCATCTGCCGCCTCGTCGAAGGAGCGCGCGAGCCGGAAGGCCAGAGCCGTCGCCGCCGCGACGTCGAGCGACATGTCGGCCAGCACGCGCTGCATCAGCGGCTGGTCGATCAGGTCGTTGCCGAACACCCGACGGTAGCGCGTGTGGTGCACCGCCTCGGCGAGCGCGGCGCGCATGATGCCGGCATTGCCGAGCGCGCAGTCGAGCCGGGTCAGCGTCACCATGTCCATGATGGTGCGCACCCCCGCCCCCGGCTCGCCGACCATCCAGCCGAGCGCGCCGTTGATCTCGACCTCGGACGAGGCGTTGGAGCGGTTGCCGAGCTTGTCCTTCAGCCGCTGGAAATGCAGCCCGTTCGGCGCGCCGTCGTCGAGGATGCGCGGCACGAGGAAGCAGGACAGGCCCTCCGGCACCTGCGCGAGCACCAGGAAGGCGTCGCACATCGGCGCCGACATGAACCATTTGTGGCCGGTGAGGCGGTACATCCCCTCCTCGGCCGGCTCGGCACGGGTCGTGTTGGCGCGCACGTCGGTGCCGCCCTGCTTCTCCGTCATCCCCATGCCGATCGTCACGCCGGCCTTGTCCTGCGCCGGCTTGTGGCTCTGGTCGTATTTCCGCGAGGTCACCAGCGGCGCCCAGCGGGCGAAGAGTTCGGGCGACCCCATCAGCGCCGCCAGCGCCGCGCTCGTCATGGTGATGGGGCAGAGATGCCCGCATTCGAGGCCGGCCGTCATGTAGAAGCGGGCGGCGCGCACCTGGTGCCGGCGGCCCGCCTCCGAATTGCTGTTCTCCCAGACCGAGGAGTGGATCCCCTGCGCCACCGAGCGGCGCATCAGCGCGTGGTAGGCCGGGTGGAACTCGACCTGGTCGAGCCGCCTCCCCTGCCGGTCGTGGGTGCGCAGCTTCGGCAGTTCGGTGTTGGCGAGGCGCGCGAGGTCCTGCGCCTCCTGGGTGCGGACGAAGCGGCCGAGAAGGTCGAGCTCGCGCCGCGCCTCGTCGGAAAAATCCTCCGCGAGCTGCACGAGAAGCGGGTCGCCCCGCCAGGCGCTTCCGGCGAGCGGCGGGCTCTGATTCGTCACTTCGTGCGTCACGCCATGTCCTCGAGAACAACCCGACCGGCAGCGAATCCCGGTCCGCCCGCACCCTTACAGGACAGCACCCGGCGAAGCGACAGGCAATCCCCATGAATATGAGGACATCCGGCACCCAGCGCGCTTGTCGCACCGGCGGCTCTTGCCTATAGCAGGCCCTCGACATGTCCGCGAACCCGGCCCTCCCGCTCTTCCCGCACCGCCATCTCCTCGGCATCCGGGAGCTGTCCCCCGCCGACATCGAGTTGCTCCTCGACCGGGCCGACGCCGCGGTCGACATCTCGCGCCGGCCGGACAAGAAGACCTCGTCGCTGCGCGGCCGCACCCAGATCAACCTCTTCTACGAGTCCTCGACCCGCACCCAGTCCTCCTTCGAGCTGGCGGGAAAGCGCCTCGGCGCCGACGTCATGAACATGTCGGTCGCCTCCTCCTCGGTGAAGAAGGGCGAGACCCTGATCGACACCGCGATGACGCTCAACGCGATGCATCCGGACATTCTCGTCATCCGCCATTCGGCGGCGGGCGCGGCGGCGCTCCTGGCGCAGAAAGTCGGCTGCTCGGTCGTCAATGCCGGCGACGGCGCCCACGAGCACCCGACCCAGGCGCTTCTCGACGCGCTCACGATCCGCAGGGCCAAGGGCTCGATCGGCGGCCTGACCGTGGCGATCTGCGGCGACGTGCTCCACTCGCGTGTCGCCCGCTCCAACATCATCCTTCTCAACGCGCTGCGCGCCCGGGTGCGCGTCGTCGCCCCGTCGACCCTGCTGCCCGCCGGCATCGCCGGCATGGGCGTCGAGGTGTTCTCGCGCATGGAGGACGGGCTGAAGGGCGCCGACGTCGTCATGATGCTGCGCCTCCAGCGCGAGCGCATGTCCGGCGCCTTCGTGCCCTCGGTGCGCGAGTATTTCCGCCATTTCGGCCTGGATGCCGCCAAGCTCGCCTATGCACGCCCGGACGCGCTCGTCATGCATCCGGGCCCCATGAACCGCGGCGTCGAGATCGCCTCCGAGATCGCCGACGGTCCGCAGAGCGTCATCCAGGAGCAGGTCGAGATGGGCGTCGCCGTCCGCATGGCGGTGATGGAGGCGCTCCTCGACCCGCGCCGCAATCCGGGCGGGCCGGCATGAGGCCGCTCGTCCTCGCTAATGCCCGAATCGTCGATCCGTCGCGCGGGCTGGACGCGATCGGCACCGTCGTCATCGAAGACGGACGCATCGCGGCGGCCGGCGCCGACGCGATGAACCAGGGCGCGCCGGAAGGCGCCGAGACGATCGATTGCCGGGGCCTGCTCGTCATTCCGGGACTGGTCGATGCCTGTGTCCACGTCGGCGAGCCGGGCGCCGAGCACCGCGAGACGATCGCCTCCGCCTCGCGCGCCGCTGCAGCCGGCGGCGTCACCTCGATCGTCACCATGCCGGATACCGACCCGGTCATCGACGACGTGGCGCTGGTCGAGTTCGTGCTGCGCGCCGCGCGCGACACGGCGATCGTCAACGTCCACCCGGCAGCCGCGGTCACCAAGCGGCTGGCCGGCCAGGAGATGACCGAGTTCGCGCTGCTCCGAGAGGCAGGCGCGGTTACGCTGACCGAAGGCCGACGCACCATCGCCTCGAGCCTCGTCATGCGGCGCGCCCTCGCCTATGCGCGCGATTTCGGCGCGGTGGTCGCGCACGAGACCCAGGACCCGCATCTCGGCTCCTCCGGCGTCATGAACGAGGGCCTGTTTGCGAGCTGGCTCGGGTTGCCGGGCATTCCGCGCGAGGCGGAGGCGATCCCGCTCGAGCGCGACCTGCTGCTGGCGCGCCTGACGCGCGGCGCCTACCACGCGGCGAAAATCTCGACCGCCATGTCGGCTGCGGCCGTCGCGCGCGCCAGGGCCGACGGCGCCGACGTCACTGCCGGCATCTCGATCAACAACCTGGCCTTGAACGAGGTCGATGTCGGCGAGTACCGCACCTTCTTCCGCCTTGCGCCGCCCCTGCGGGCCGAGGAGGACCGGCTCGCCATGATAGAGGCGCTACGCGACGGCACGATCGACATCATCGTGTCGTCCCACGACCCGCAGGACGTCGACACCAAGCGCCTCCCCTTCGAGGAGGCGGCGGCCGGCGCGATCGGGCTGGAGACGCTGCTGGCCGCCACGCTGCGGCTCCACCATTCGGGCGACGTGCCGCTGATCCGGCTGGTCGACGCACTCTCGACCGCCCCCGCCCGCCGCTTCGGGCTCGATGCCGGCTCGCTGCGCCCCGGCTCGCCCGCCGACCTCGCCATCGTCGATCTCGACCAGCCCTGGGTGGTGCGCGAGGCCGACATCGTGTCGCGTTCCAAGAACACCTGCTTCGAGGGAGCGCTGCTGCAGGGCAAGGTCTTGCAAACACTGGTTGCCGGACGCACTGTGTTCAAGGCAGCCGAGGGGGATGAGCGGCCGGCATGAGTTACGTTCTCGCGATCCTGTTCGGCTATCTGCTCGGCTCGATCCCGTTCGGGCTCATCCTCGCCCGCGCCGCCGGCCTGGGCGACGTGCGCAAGATAGGCTCCGGCAATATCGGCGCGACCAATGTTCTCAGGACCGGCAACAAGGGCCTCGCGGCGCTCACTCTGCTCCTCGACGCGCTGAAGGGCACGGCGGCGGTGCTCGTCGCCGCGCGCTGGGGCGGCGATCTCGCGCTGCTGGCCGGTGCCGCCGCCTTCCTCGGCCACATCTTCCCGGTCTGGCTGGGCTTCAAGGGCGGCAAGGGCGTTGCGACCTATCTCGGCGTCCTGCTCGCGGTGCTCTGGCAGGCCGCCCTCGTCTTCGCCGTCGTGTGGATCACGGTTGCGGCACTCACCCGCTATTCGTCGCTCGCCGCGCTGGTAGCCGCGGTCGCCGCGCCCGTGTCGCTCTACGTCTTCGGCTATGTCGACGCCGCCGTCCTCTTCGCGCTGATGACCGTCGTCGTCTTCTTCAAGCACCGGCAGAACATCGCCCGGCTGATCGACCGCACCGAATCGCGGATCGGATCGCGGGGATGAACGCGGAGCCGCAGCCGGCGCCGAGACTTTCGGACCGGCAGCGGATCGCCTGGCTGCGGCTCATCCGCACGGACAATGTGGGTCCCGCCACCTTCCGCGACCTGATCAACCGCTGCGGCTCCGCCGACGCCGCCATCGCCATGCTGCCGGAACTTGCGGCCAACGGCGGCGCGACGCGCCCGCTCCGCATCCCCTCGCCTTCCGAAGCGGAAGAGGAGCTCGAGACGGCCCGCCGCTTCGGCGCCCGCTTCGTGGCGATCGGCGAGGCCGGCTACCCGCCGTTGATGCGCCACATGCCCGCGCCGCCGCCGATCATGGCCGTCAAGGGCGAGGCAGGCGTCTTCGCCCTCCCCGCCGTCAGCATCGTCGGCGCCCGCAACGCGTCGCTCGCCGGCATCAAGATGGCCCGGATGCTCGCGCGCGAGCTCGGCCAGGAAGGCTACGCGATCGTCTCCGGGCTGGCGCGCGGCATAGATGCTGCCGCCCACACCGGCAGCCTGGATACCGGGACGGTGGCCGTGATGGCCGGCGGTCTCGACCGGCCCTATCCGCCGGAGCACGAGGAGCTTGCCGCCTCGGTCTGCCGCAGCGGCGCCATCATCTCCGAGATGCCGTTCGGCTGGGAGCCGCGGGCCCGCGATTTTCCGCGCCGCAACCGCCTCGTCGCCGGGCTCGGGCTTGGCCTCGTGGTCGTCGAGGCTGCTGTCCGCTCCGGCTCGCTGATCAGCGCGCGGCTTGCCGGCGAGATGGGACGGCTGGTCTTCGCCGTGCCCGGCTCGCCGCTCGACCCGCGCACCCAGGGCTCCAACAGGCTCCTGCGCGACGGGGCGCTGATCGTCACCGAGACCGCCGACGTTGTGGGCCAGCTACGGCCGATGGCGGGCAGCCCGCCGCCCCCGCCGCTGGAGCTCGAGGAGCCGGAGGACCTTGCGGCCGAGCCCCCGGCTGCCGACGAGGAGCGGCGCCTGGTCCGCGAGGCGCTCGGGCCCACGCCTGTCGCGATCGACGAGATCGTCCGCCACACCGGCCTGCGTCCGGCCCAGGTGCTGCTCGTCCTACTGGAGCTTGACCTTGCCGGAAGGCTCGACCGGCGTCCCGGGGGGCTCGTCGCCTCCGTGCCGGACTGAGCGCGCGCCGAGTTCCGCCGCTTCCAGATGCGCGACCTCGATCAGGTATGCGAGCATGTCGAGCCGCTGCGCGCGCGCGAGTTGCGCCAGTTCCCCCAGCATCGCCTGGAGATAGCCGACGCTCTCGCCGAAGCTGGCCTCCCGTCGCCCACGCTGCGCCATAACCAAGGCGCTCCCTTCATTCGGAACACCCCTCATGATTGCATTAGTCTGTAATGAACGCAACTTTTGGTTACCGCCATCTTGGGCCCCATTTCCCCCTTCGGTCGCGCCTCGCCGCGGCGCTGCGACCCTCCTCCTCGGCAGGAGCCGGCGCTTCGCCACTTGACCGTTCGGCCAAGCACGGCCATTTGAGGCGGGTTTATCCCAGCTGAGAAGCGGCAATAGAGGCGCGACCGGCGCCCGGAAGGACATCGCCCGCAATGGACGTCGTCATCGTCGAATCGCCTGCGAAGGCCAAGACCATCAACAAGTACCTCGGCTCGAAATATCGGGTCCTGGCATCCTTCGGCCATGTGCGGGACCTGCCACCCAAGGACGGCTCGGTCCGACCGGACGAGGACTTCGCGATGTCCTGGGAGGTCGACGGGCCATCCTCCAAGCGGCTCTCCGAGATCGCCAAGGCGGTCAAGGATGCCGACAGCCTGATCCTCGCCACCGACCCCGACCGCGAGGGCGAGGCGATATCCTGGCACGTGCTCGAGATCCTGCGCCAGAAGCGCGCCATAAAGGACAAGCCGGTGCGCCGCGTCGTCTTCAACGCCATCACCAAGCAGTCTGTGCTGGATGCGATGGCGAACCCGCGCGACATCGACGCGCCGCTGGTCGACGCCTACCTCGCCCGCCGCGCCCTCGACTACCTCGTCGGCTTCACCCTTTCCCCTGTCCTCTGGCGCAAGCTGCCGGGCGCCCGTTCTGCCGGCCGCGTCCAGTCGGTGGCACTCCGCCTCGTCTGCGACCGCGAGGCCGAGATCGAGCGCTTCGTCAGCGAGGAGTACTGGCAGATCGCGGCGATGCTGAAGACGCCGCGCGCCGACCTCTTCGAGGCGCGCCTCGTCGCCTTCGAGGGCAAGAAGCTCCAGAAGCTCGACATCAAGACCGGCGATCAGGCGGCCGACATCAGGCGCATGCTGGAGGCAGCGAGCTTCCGGATCGCGTCGGTGGAGGCCAAGCCGACCAAGCGCAACCCGGCGCCGCCCTTCACCACCTCGACCCTGCAGCAGGCCGCTTCCTCGCGGCTTGGCTTCTCCGCATCGCGCACAATGCAGGTCGCGCAGCGCCTCTACGAAGGCATCGACATCGGCGGCGAGACCACCGGCCTCATCACCTATATGCGTACCGACGGCGTGCAGATGGCGCAGGAGGCGATCGCCGCCGCTAGAAGCCAGATCGAGCGCGGCTTCGGCCCGCGCTATCTGCCCGAGAAGCCGCGCTTCTACTCGACCAAGGCCAAGAATGCCCAGGAGGCGCACGAGGCCATCCGCCCGACCGATTTCGCCCGCACGCCGGCGGAGGTGAAGCGCTACCTCGACGCCGACCAGGCGCGGCTCTACGAGATCATCTGGCAGCGCGCGATCGCGAGCCAGATGCAGCCGGCCGAGATCGAGCGCACCACCGTCGAGATCGAAGCCAGGGAAGGCAGCCGTACGGCCGGCCTGCGCGCCGTCGGCTCCGTCATCCGCTTCGACGGCTTCATCGCCGCCTACACGGAGCAGGCCGAGGAAGGCGCCGAGGACGAGGAGAGCCGCCGCCTGCCCGAGATGCGCGACGGCGAGAGCCTGGCGCGCGAATCCGTCACCGCCACCCAGCATGTCACCGAGCCGCCGCCGCGCTATTCGGAAGCCTCGCTCATCAAGAAGATGGAGGAGCTCGGCATCGGCCGCCCGTCGACCTATGCGGCGACGCTGAAGACGCTCGAGGACCGCGAATACGTCACCATAGACAGGCGCCGCCTCAAGCCGCAGCCGAAGGGCCGGCTCGTCATCGCCTTCCTCGAAAGCTTCTTCGAGCGCTACGTCGAATACGACTTCACCGCCGGCCTCGAGGAGAAGCTCGACGAGATTTCCGACGGCAAGCTGTCCTGGAAGCAGGTGCTGCGCGATTTCTGGACCGAGTTCTCGGGCTCCGTCGACGGCATCAAGGAGCTGCGCATCTCCGAGGTGCTCGACGTGCTCAACCAGGAGCTGGCGCCGCTCGCCTTCCCGCCGCGCGAGGACGGCGGCGACCCGCGGCTCTGCCCCCGCTGCGGCGAGGGCACGCTGTCGCTCAAGCTCGGACGGTACGGCGCCTTCGTCGGCTGCTCCAACCCGGAGTGCAAGTTCACCCGCGAAATCGGCATCGATGCCGGCGGCGACGGACTGGGCGGGACGGAGGACGTGATCCTCGGCAAGGACCCCTATACGGGCGAGGACATCGTCCTCAAGAGCGGTCGCTTCGGGCCCTATGTCCAGCGCGGCGACGGCAAGGAGGCCAAGCGCGCCAGCCTGCCCAAGGGCTGGACGACCGACGCGATGGACCACGAGAAGGCGCTCGCCCTCCTCTCGCTGCCGCGCGACGTCGGCAAGCATCCCGAGAGCGGCAAGATGATCTCCGCCGGTATCGGGCGCTACGGGCCGTTCCTCCTCCACGACGGCTCCTACGCCAATCTGGAGAGCGTCGAGGACGTGTTCTCGATCGGCCTCAACCGCGCCGTCTCGGTCATCGCCGAGAAGCAGTCGAAGGGCGGGCGCGGCAACGGCCGTGCCGCGCCGGCCGCGCTGCGCGATCTCGGCCAGCACCCGCAGGGCGGCGCGATCACCGTGCGCGACGGGCGCTTCGGCCCCTATGTGAACTGGAACAAGGTCAATGCGACGCTGCCCAAGGGCAAGGCGCCGGAGAGCGTCACCTTGCAGGATGCGCTCGACCTGATCGCGGCGAAGGCGGAGAAGTCCGGCGGCGGGCGCGGCGGCGCGCGCAAGCCTGCCAAGAGCGCGAAGGCCGGCGCGGCCAAGGCCAAGCCGAAGGCGGCCGCCAAGGCGAAGCGCCCGGCGGCCAAGAAGGCATCCGGCGGAGAATAGGCGGCCTTGGCCAGGCGTCCCCCGCGCGGCAAGTCCGCTCCCTCCCCTGCCGGAAGCCGCGACTTCCGGCCGACGCGCGAGCAGATCCTTGCCTTCCTGGCCGAGAACCCGGATCTCGACGGCAAGCGCGAGATCGCCCGCGCCTTCGGGCTGAAGGGCCAGGACCGCATCTGGCTGAAGGACCTCTTGCGCGAGATGGAGGACGAGGGCCTGATCGAGCGCAAGGCCAGGCGGCTCGCCCGCCCGGGCACGCTGCCGCATGTCGTGGTGCTCGACATCTTCGGCCGCGACGATGACGGCCGCCTGCTCGCCCGCCCGTCGGAGGAGCCGGAGGAAGGCACTGCCGCGCCTGTCGTCGTGATCACCCACGCCAGGACGGGGCGAACTCCTGCCCCCGGTGTGGGCGAGCGGGTGCTGGCAAAGGTCTTCCCGACGCACGAGGCCGAAGGTCCGGCCTATCGCGGCCGGGTGATGAAGGTCATCGAGAAGCGGCGCGAAGCGGTGCTCGGCGTCCTGCGCCGTCTCGACAAGGACACGTTCCGCCTCGAGCCCGTCGAGCGGCGGCAGACGGAGTACGTCATCGCAGCCGAGGCCGTCGGCGGCGGAAGCGAGGGCGACCTCGTCGAGGCCGAGCCGCTTTCGGCCGGCCGCTACGGCCTGCCGCGCGCGAGCGTGCGGACCGTTCTCGGCTCGATGGAGAGCGAGAAGGCGGCGTCGATGATCGCCATCCACGCCCATGGCATCCCGCACGTCTTCCCGGAGGCCGTGCTGGCCGAGGCGGAGGCCACGCGCCCGCCCACGATGCACGGACGCGAGGATTGGCGCGGCCTGCCGCTGATCACCATCGATCCCGCCGATGCCCGCGACCATGACGACGCCGTCCACGCCGTGCCGGACGATGACCCGGCCAATCCCGGCGGCATTGTCGCGACCGTCGCCATCGCCGACGTGGCGGCCCATGTGCGGCCGGGCAGCGCGCTCGACCGCGAGGCGCTGAACCGCGGCAACTCGGTCTATTTCCCCGACCGCGTCGTGCCGATGCTGCCGGAGCGCATCTCGAACGACCTCTGCTCGCTGCGCGAGGGCGAGGACCGGCCGGCGCTCGCCGTCCGCATGACCTTCGCCGCCGACGGGCGCAAGCTGCGCCACACCTTCCATCGCGTCATGATGCGCTCGGCCGGCAAGCTCGCCTACACCCAGGCCCAGCGGGCGATCGACGGCAGCCCCGACGACGCGACCGCGCCGCTCCTCGAACCGGTGCTCAAGCCCCTGTGGGAGGCTTACGCTGTCCTGAAGCGCGGCCGCGAGGCCAGGCGGCCGCTGGAGCTCGACCTGCCGGAGCGCAAGATCCTGCTGAAGCCCGATGGTACCGTCGACCGGGTCGTCGTGCCCGAGCGGCTCGACGCCCATCGCCTCATCGAGGAGTTCATGATCCAGGCCAATGTCGCCGCCGCCGAGACGCTGGAGGCGCGGCGCCAGGCGCTGGTCTACCGCATCCACGACGCGCCCTCGCTCGCCAAGCAGGAGGCGCTGCGCGAGTTCCTGGAGACGATCGGCCTGTCGCTTGCGCGCGGCGCGCAGCTGCGTCCCGGTTCCTTCAACTCTATCCTCGCCCGCGTCGAGGGGACCGAGCACGACGTGCTGGTCAACGAGGTCGTGCTCCGTTCGCAGAGCCAGGCCGAGTATGCGACCGGCAATATCGGCCATTTCGGCCTCAATCTCCGCCGCTACGCCCACTTTACCTCGCCGATCCGCCGCTACGCCGACCTCATCGTCCACCGCGCGCTGATTGCGGCGCTTGGCCTTGGACCGGACGGCATGACGCCCCAGGAGGAGGCGCGGCTCGAGGAAGTGGCGGCGCTGATCTCGTCCAGCGAGCGGCGCGCGATGGCGGCGGAGCGTGACACCGTCGACCGCCTGGTCGCGGCGCATATGGCCGGCCGCATCGGCGAGGATTTTTCCGGCCGCGTCTCCGGCGTCACCAAATCCGGCCTGTTTGTCAAATTGCCGCAGTTCGGCACCGATGGCTTCGTCCCGGTGTCAACTTTGGGGCGCGACTACTATATCTTCGACGAGGCTACGCAGGCTCTCGTCGGCGAACGTTCCGGCCGCGGCTTCCGCCTCGCCGACGAGGTCGAGGTGAGGCTGGCGGAAGTGGCGCCGCTCCAGGGATCCATGCGTCTGGAGATGCTGAGCGAGCCGGGGGAACTGCCGGCGTCGCGGCTTTCCTACCAGAAATCAAAGCGTCGCGGTCGTACGGCGCGACCCGGCGGTCGGGCGGCGCCGCGCCGCGGCAGGAGAAAATGATGCACCACGTTCAGTATGGCGGCGGAACCGATCGTTCGCTGCCGCGCGCTATGGGCCGCGGCCTGATGTGCCGCTGCCCCAATTGCGGCGAGGGCCGCTTGTTCGGCCGCTTCCTCAAGGTGGCCGACCGCTGCGCCGCATGCGGCGAGGACTACCACCATCACCGGGCGGACGACCTGCCCGCCTATCTCGTCGTCTTCATCGTCGGCCACCTCGTCGTCGGCGCCTTCATGGGCGTCGAGACCTGGGGCAACCTGGCGCTGTGGCAGCATCTCGCCATCTGGGCGCCGCTGACGGCGGTCGCCTGCGTCGCCATGCTGCAGCCGGTCAAGGGCGCCGTCGTCGGCCTGCAATGGGCGCTGCGGATGCACGGCTTCGGCGGCGAAGAGGACAGGATCGAGGAGATCGGGGACTGAAGCCGATGGAGGGGATGACGCGCGCCGAGGTCGACAAGGCCGAGAACAAGGATTTCGCTCTCGGCAAGGGACCAAAGCGCCCGCGCGACGCCGCCACGCTCATGCTGCTCGACCGCGACGCGTCGGGCGAGGTCCGCGTGCTGATGGGCCGCCGCCACTCCCGCCACGCCTTCATGCCCGGCAAGTTCGTCTTCCCGGGCGGACGCACCGACCCGGCCGACAGCCGCGTTCCCGTGAGCCGTGGGCTACATCCGGCGGAAGAGTCGCGGCTGATCGGCACCGGCAGCCGCGCGAGCGCCGCCCGGGCGCGCGCCATCGCGCTTTCGGCGATCCGCGAGACCTATGAGGAGGCGGGGCTCCTGATCGGCCGCAAGGCGCCGTTCGATACGAGGAGCCCCGGCTGGTCGGCCTTCGTCGAGCACGGCGTCGAACCTGCGCTCGACGCGCTTCGCTTCGTCGCCCGGGCGATCACACCGCCCGGACGCGTGCGCCGCTTCGACACGCGCTTCATCGCCGCCTGGCGCCGCGACGTCGCGGTCGAACTGCCGGAAGGCGGGCCGACCGACGAGCTCGAGGAGATCGTCTGGCTGCCGCTCGCCGCGGCGCGCGAGACGGACGTCCCGACGATCACCCGCACCATTCTTGGCGACCTGGAGACCCGGCTTGCCGCCGACCCGGACCTCGAGCCCGGCGGCACAGTCCCCTTCTATTTCCTCCGACACAACCGCTTCTGCCGCGAACTGATCTGAAAGGGTCCGCATGACTTCTATGCGCGCCCTGGCGGAGGATGATGGCGGCGAGCCGATCCGCTGGCTGTCGATCGGCGCGGCCATCGCTGCGATCAGCGTCGTCGGCATCACCATCGGCCTCGGCATTCCGCTCCTCAGCGTCGTGCTCGAGAACCGCGGCTTCTCGGCCAGCATGATCGGGCTCAACTCGGCGATGGCGGGCGTCGCCTCGGTGGCCGCCGCGCCCTTTGCGGCGCCGCTTGCCGCGCGCTTCGGCGTCGCCCGCATGATGATCGCCATGATCGTCCTGAGCGCCGCTTCCTTCATCGGCTTCTACTACGCGCCGAGCTTCTGGATGTGGTTCCCGCTCCGCGTCGCGATGCATGCCGCGACGACGGTGCTGTTCGTCCTGTCGGAGTTCTGGATCACCGCGACCGCCCCGCCGAGGAAGCGCGGCATGGTGCTCGGCGTCTACGCGACGGTGCTGTCGCTCGGCTTCGCCTTCGGCCCGTGGATATTCGCCCAGGTCGGCAGCCAAGGGCTCCTGCCCTTCGCGATCGCCGCCGGCATTACGTTGGTCGCCGCGCTGCCGGTGATCGCCGCCCGGCGCGAGAGCCCGACCATCGGCGGCGGGCGCCACGCGACGCGCTTCTCCTCCTACATCTTCCTCGTCCCGATGGCGACCGGCGCGGTGATCGTGTTCGGCGCGGTCGAGACCGGCGGCTTCGCGCTCTTCCCCGTATACGGCACGCGCATCGGCTTCTCCGAGGCAGAGGCGGCCCTGCTCCTGACCGCCGTCGGCCTCGGCAACGTCCTCCTGCAGATCCCGCTCGGGCTGCTCAGCGACCGGATGGCCGACCGCCGCCACCTTCTGATGGCTTGCGCGGCCGTCGGCCTCGCCGGCATGATCGCGCTCCCCTGGCTCACCGGCAACTGGTATGCGGCCGCCGCCTGCCTCTTCGTCTGGGGCGGCGTGGTCGCCGGCCTCTACACCGTCGGCCTCGCCCATCTCGGTTCCCGCCTCGCCGGCCGCGACCTCGCCTCGGCCAACGCCGCCTTCGTGCTCTGCTACGGCATCGGCATGCTTGTCGGCCCGCAGATGATCGGCATCGGCATGGACGTGTTCGGCCCCGACGGCTTCGCCCACGTGCTCGGCGCCTTCTTCGTCGCCTATCTGCTGCTCGGGCTGGCGCGGCTCGTTGCGGTGCCGCGCGAGGGTTGACATTCCGGGGGCTTCGTTTATCAGTCGCCGCGAATTCCGCCGCCGGGACACCTCCCGCGAAAGCGGCAACTCCCAGACATGACGGACAAGTCCCATGGCCAAGGCAACGACCATCAAGATCAAGCTTCTCTCGACGGCCGACACCGGCTTCTTCTACGTCGCGAAGAAGAACAGCCGCACGATGACCGAGAAGATGACGAAGCGTAAGTACGACCCGATCGCGCAGAAGCACGTCGACTTCAAGGAAGCCAAGATCAAGTAGATCTGGCCTCGCATCGCGAGACGACCGGCGCCGCCCTCGGGCGGCGTTTTCTTTTCTGCTTCGGGGAAAGATGGGGGCCGGCCGGCGTCTGGCAGCGGTACGAGGAGGCCACTTGATGCCAGTGCCGGCCGGCCGACCCCACGGACCCAGGAGATGCGGCGGACCTGAGCATCATGGGGTATCGGGATCATGCGACGGTTTGTGGCCGCGCCATGACCAGTGGCCGAACACTTGCGCAACGCAGGTGCAAAATCAACACTTTCTTAACCAAGGCGCTGACTTCGCGAGGTTAAGGTAAACGGCTGATCCTGGCGCCGGGGCGCGCCTGCCGCAGTGCAGCGTGAGATGATCCTTAGGCGGCGTCGGCCACGACCCGGTTGCGGCCGGCGTTCTTCGCCTCGTAGAGCGCCGCGTCGGCGCGCTTCAGCAGCGCCTTCACACTGTCGGTGCCGGGGCGCAGGCCGGTGAGCCCGACGCTGACCGTCACCTTCAGCTTCTCACCCGACGGCACGACGAACGGCGTCTGGGCGATCTGCTGGCGGATGCGCTCGGCGACCATGGCGGCGACCGACGCCTCCGTGTCCGGCATGACGACCACGAACTCCTCGCCGCCATAGCGGCAGGCGAGGTCGATGCCGCGGACGTTGCCGCGCAGGCGTGCCGCGAACTCGCGCAGCACCTCGTCGCCGACATCGTGGCCGTAGCGGTCGTTGATCGACTTGAAGCGATCGATGTCGGTGATCATCAGGGAGAGCGGCCGGTGGCGGTTGGCGGCCCGCTCGAACAGGGTCGACAGGTGGGTATCGAGATAGCGCCGGTTGTGCAGGCCCGTCAGCCCGTCGGTCACCGCCATCTCGAGCGTTTGCGACAGGCTCTGCCGCAGGTGGTCGTTGTAGCGCTTGCGCCTCACCTGCGTGCGCAGGCGCGCGATCAGCTCCTGCCGGTCGATGGGCCGCACCAGATAGTCGTTGATGCCGAGCTCGAGGCCGCGGATCAGCCGCTCCTCCTCCCCCTCGCCCGCCAGGAGCACGATCGGCAGGAAGCGCGTGCGGTCGAGCGTGCGCAGCTGCGAGCAGAGCCGCAGCGGGTCCTGGCTTGCCATGCTGGTCGAGATGAGGACGCATTCGAACGCTTCCTCCACCGCGCGGAAGATGGCCGCGTTCGGGTCGTTCGCGATCTCAACCTCGGCGAACCCACGCAGCATCGTCGCCACCTTGTCGGCGGATCGCTGGTTCTCGTCGACCAGCAGGATGCGCGGCGTCGCGTCGTCGACCGCCGTGCGGCGGCTCAGCAGTTCCTCGATGCCGATATTGCGCGTCGTGGAGGCGCGCAGGCGAAGCTCGTCGGTCAGCATCTTCAGCCGGACCAGGCTCTTCACCCGCGTCATCAGCTGCAGATCGTTGACCGGCTTGGTGAGGAAATCGTCGGCGCCGGCCTCGAGCCCGCGCACGCGGTCCTCCGCCTGGCCGAGCGCGGTCACCATCACAACCGGGATATGCGCCGTCGCCGGGTCCGCCTTGATGCGGCGGCAGACCTCGAAGCCGTCCATCTCCGGCATCATCACGTCGAGCAGGACGACGTCGACGCGGCCGTTCTCGCACGCCTCCAGCGCATCGCGGCCGCTATAGGCGGTCAGGACCTCGAAATACTCGGCGAGCAGCCGCACCTCGAGCAGCTTGACGTTCGCCTTGATGTCGTCGACGACCAGGATGCGCGCCGTCATCGCGGTCTCCGGCAATTGTGCGTATCGCGGCCCATCAGGCGTCGCCCAGGTAGGATTTGATCGTTTCCATGAACTTTCCGACCGAGATCGGCTTGGAGATGTAGGCCTCGCAGCCGCCCTGCCTGATGCGCTCCTCGTCGCCCTTCATGGCGAAGGCGGTGACCGCGATGACCGGGATGACGTGCAGCTCGTCGTCGTCCTTCAGCCACTTTGTCACCTCGAGGCCTGAGACTTCCGGAAGCTGGATGTCCATCAGTATGAGGTCGGGCCGGTGATTGCGTGCCAGGTCGAGCACTTCCAGCCCGTTGCGGGTGCGCACCGTCTCGTACCCGCTGGCTTCGATCAGGTCGCGGAAGAGCTTCATGTTGAGCTCGTTGTCCTCGACGATCATGACCTTCTTCGGCATTGCTCAGCCCATCCGATTGTGTGGCCGCTCCGAATCTCCCGGCAACGACGGTGCGAGTCGGCGGCGAGCCTAAGCCTATTTCATTGATGAAAGGCAAACCTTCCGCAGCGTCGCGTCCGACGTTGCCACTCCCCGTTGCAGCGGGTCCGCTACTTCCCGGCGCGCCGTGCCGCCTCGTAGGCCTTGCCGGCCCAGAGCGCCAGTTCCTCGGGGTCGTCGGCCGCCTCGTCCGGGATCGACCAGTATGGCATGCGCGTCTGCCTGCCGTCCTTGCCTTGGTACACCCACTGGCGCGAGCCCGCCGCCTCGAATTCCGGCGCCGACTGCGCGTCGGCCTTGAGCAGGATTTCGCCATAGGCCTCGAGCGCGAAGATGATGCCGTCGCGATAGATGCCCGTGCCGCCGAACATCTTCCGGGTCGTCACGGGTCCGAAGGCGGAGAAGCGGTCCTCGATTTCTTCCCTGGTCACGACGCCCTCTCCGCCTTAGCTGCTCGGGGAAGACTGCCAGCAATCGAACAGGAAGGGAACGCGACATGCCGATGCTGCTGACGGGCTCCTGCCGCTGCGGGGCGGTCCGCTTCGACGTCCAGAGCCACACGCCGGTTCCCTACCAGCGCTGCTACTGCTCGATCTGCCGCAAGCAGCAGGGCGGCGGCGGATACGCGATCAATCTGGGCGCCGACACCGCCACGCTGCGGATCGAGGGCGAGGAGCATCTCGGCCTCTACCGCGCCTCGATCGACGATGGCGCCGGGCATTGCGAGATCTCCAGCGGCGAGCGGCGCTTCTGCACGTGCTGCGGCGCGGCGATGTGGCTCTACGACCCGAACTGGCCGGAACTCGTCCACCCCTTCGCCTCCGCGATCGACACCGACCTCCCGGTACCGCCGACCCGCGTCCATCTGATGCTGCGTTTCCGCGCGAGCTGGGTCGAGCCGGACATCAGGCCGGAAGACGCGTCCTTCGATCTTTACCCCGAGGAATCGATCGAGGACTGGCACAGGCGCAACGGCCTGTGGATCGACTGAGCCCCGGTCGGCGCGCCTCAGAGCACGATGATCGTGGCGAACATCACCAGCAGCGCCAGCGCGATCGAGAAGCCGAGCACCTTGGTGACGGCATGATTGGGCGAGGTCTCGCCGCTGCGTGCCCTGTCGGTCTGGATTTCCAGCATGGCCATCCTCCTTCCGGGGATGCCGCGAGGTTGCCGTGGCGGCATGCCCTCAGGGCGCCATGATGCGCCGATGCCGGGAGAAGTCCAGTCAAACCGGAGTGAAGCGCCCGCAGGCGGGCTAGGCGCGGCCTTCCGCCTCCGCCAAGGCCTTGAGGTCGGCCGGCTTCAATTCGACCGATTCGCCGCAGCCGCAGGCCGACGCCTGGTTGGGATTGTTGAAGACGAAGCCCGAGCGCAGCCTTGTGGTCTCGAAGTCGAGCTGGGTGCCGAGCAGGAAGAGCGCCGCTTCCGGTGCGACCCAGACATGGGCGCCCGCATGCTCGACATGGTCGTCCCTCGCTTGCGGCTCGGTCACGAGGTCGACCGTATACTCCATGCCGGCGCAGCCGCCCTTCTTGATGCCGACGCGGATGCCGCTCGCCCCCTCGCGAGCCGCGACGATCTCCCGCACGCGGTCGGCGGCGGCGTCGGTCATCGTCATCACTGCGAAGCGGCCCATGCGGCAATTCTCCAATCTCGCGCGGTGACAGGCCCGCGGAAACCATGCCCCTAAGATGGTGAAGTCGGGGCCACGGCGCAAGCACCCCCCGAGTTCTCCCCAACGCCCTGAACTCGGGTTAACCGGCAAAGCCGCTCCTCCGTCATTCTCGGGCTTGTCCCGAGAATCTGTCATTGCGGCCGGTTCCGCTCCTTCCGCGCCGATAACCTGGACGGCCGCGACGGCGGGGTGGTCGTGGAATCTCGGGACAAGCCCGAGTGACGAGCCGGGCCGGCCATGCAAACAGGTCGTGCATCCGTCAACCTGAGTTCAGGGCCGCGTCTCCCGCTTCGGCTCCGATTGCGAAAAATCGCGAACTGCGATATTCGTAGCCATGAAGACCGTCGTGATCCTGCCCGCGGCAGCGAAGGCTCTGCGCAAGCACCGGACGGAGGCGGCTCGCCTTCTCGCCAAGGTCGAGGCCTATGCGGCCGATCCCGCCGGGCAGGCGAACAACGTCAAGACGCTCGCCGGGTCGACGGCGCTGCGGCTGCGGGTCGGCGACTATCGCGTCATCTTCGAGGAAACAGCCACGGAGGTGATCGTCACAAAGATCGGGCCGCGAGGCTCCATCTATGAGTGAGCAGGAGCGATGAACAGTATCGTCTACTTTACCTCGCCCGGCGGCGACGAGATGGCCATCCTGCCGCGTGCCGAACTGGAAGCGCTACGCAATGCCGCAGACCATGCCAAGGCGCTCGCCGACTATCGCAGCGGCCGGGTCCCCGGCCTCACGCCGGAGCAGGCCCTTGCCTTCGCCGAAGCGCCGTCTCCCCTCGCCTTCTGGCGGCGATTCCGCGGCCTCACCCAATCGCAACTCGCGATCGAGATCGGCATTGCCCAGAACTACCTGTCGGATCTTGAGAATGGAAAGCGAACCGGCGACGTGACCCTGTGGATGCGGCTTGCCAGGGTCCTGGACCTGCCGGTCGAGGAGCTTATCGAGGCGGAGGACTGACGGCCGTCGGCTCAGCCGCAACCGCCCGCCGGGCCTCGTCAGCCGGTCAATACCACCCCACCGCCACCTGCGCCTCTTCGGACATGCGGTCGGGCGTCCATGGCGGGTCGAACACCATCTTGACCTCGACGTCCGAAATGCCCTCGACCGCGCCGACGGCGTTTTCCACCCAGCCCGGCATCTCGCCCGCCACCGGGCAGCCCGGCGCCGTCAGCGTCATGTCGATCTTGACCGAGCGGTCGTCCTCGATGTCGATCCTGTAGATCAGGCCGAGCTCGTAGATGTCGGCCGGGATTTCCGGGTCGTAGACGGTCTTCAGCGCCGACACGATGTCGTCGGTGAGCCGTGCCAGCTCGTCCGGCGGGATGGCGGAGGCCTGTGCGCCGGCCGCCTCGCCGTCCGTCGCTGCCGCTTCGATATTGTCGGTCGTCTCGGTCATGGCTTTCACCCGAAGAATTTGCGCGCCTTCTCCAGTGCGTCGGCGAGCGCGTCCACCTCGCCCAATGTGTTGTACATGGCGAAGGAGGCCCGGCATGTCGAGGTCACGCCGTAGCGCTTGAGCAGCGGCTGGGCGCAATGCGTGCCGGCCCGCACCGCAACGCCGGCGCGGTCGATCACCATCGAGACGTCGTGCGCGTGGATGCCCTGCAGCTCGAAGGAGACGATGGCGCCCTTGCCGCGCGCGTTGCCGAATATACGCAGCGAGTTGATGCGCGACAGCCGCTCGTGGGCGTAAGCCGCGAGCTCGGCCTCGTGCGCGGCGATCGCCTCGCGGCCGACCGAGCGGACGTAGTCGATCGCGGCGCCCAGCCCGATCGCCTGCACGATCGGCGGCGTTCCGGCCTCGAAGCGGTGCGGCGGATGGTTGTAGGTGACGTTGTCCTCGCTGACGTCCTCGATCATCTCGCCGCCGCCCTGGAAGGGGCGCATCGCCTCCAGCGCCTCGGCGCGGCCGTAGAGCACGCCGATGCCGGAGGGCCCATAGAGCTTGTGGCCGGTGAAGACGTAGAAGTCGCAGCCGAGCGCCTGGACGTCGACCGGCATGTGGACGGCCGCCTGGCTGCCGTCGACGAGCACCTTGATGCCGCGCGCATGGGCGATCTCGACGATCTCGCGGAGCGGCGTCACCGTGCCCAGCACGTTCGACATGTGGGTGATGGCGACGAGCTTCGTGCGCTCCGTCAGCTGCCGCTCGAATTCCTCGAGCCGGAACGTGCCGTCCTCGTCGACCGGGATCCAGACCAGCTTCGCCCCCTGCCGCTCGCGGATGAAGTGCCACGGCACGATGTTGGAGTGATGCTCCATGATCGACAGCGCGATCTCGTCGCCCGCGCCGATATTGGGCATGCCCCAGCCATAGGCGACGGTGTTGATTCCCTCCGTCGCCGATTTGGTGAAGACGATGTTGTCGACCGACGGCGCGTTGAGGAAGTCGCGCACCTTCTCGCGCGCCTTCTCGTAGGCGTCGGTCGCGGCATTGGAGAGGAAGTGCAGGCCGCGATGGACATTCGCGTATTCGTGGCTGTAGGCGTGCTGGATGGCGTCGAGCACCGCCTGCGGCTTCTGGGCCGAGGCGCCGTTGTCGAGATAGACGAGCGGCTTCCCGTAGACCTCGCGCTTGAGGATCGGAAACTCCCGCCGCACCGCCTCGACGTCGTATGGCCTCTGTTCGACCTTCTGGTCCATCTTCCTAAGCCTTCTGTCCGTGCGTCCTTCGAGGCTCGCTCCGCTCCCACCTCAGGATGAGGGCGGGTGGTGCCTTTGAGGCTCACTTCGCTCCCACCCGCAGGATGAGGGCGGGTGGTGCGTCCTTCGAGGCTGGCTCCGCTCGCACCTCAGGATGAGGGCGGTCAGTTCCTTGCCTCGTTCGCCTCCCGGATCGGGCACGGCGGCAAGCCGGTCGACCGGAAGCCATCGCGCACCCGCCATCCTCATCCAAGGCGCCACCACCTCGCTCATCCAGAAGTAGCGGGCATCCCCTTTCCTCATCCCGAGGTGCCGGCACCCACCTCCCTCATCCTGAGGTGCGAGCGCCAACCTTCCTCATCCTGAGGTGCCAGCACCCACTTTCCTCATCCCGAGGTGCCAGCACACACGTTCCACATCCTGAGGTGCCAGCACCCACTTTCCTCATCCTGAGGTGCGAGCGCAGCGAGCCTCGAAGGACGCACCACACCCCACCACCCGGCACCGACACTCTCACCCGTGCGTCGCGAACCACTGGTCGAGCTTCGCCTCCAGCGCCTCGACCACCGGCTCGTCCTCCAGCTCCTCGATCACCTCGGCGAGGAACGCCTTGACCAGCAGCCCGCGCGCCAGCTTCTCCTCGACGCCGCGCGACATCAGGTAGAACAGATGCTGGCGCTCGATCTCGGTCACCGTCGCGCCATGGCCGCAGGCCACGTCGTCGGCGAAGATCTCCAGCTCCGGCTTGATCGAGAAGCCCGCCTCGTCGGAGAGCAGAAGCGTGTTGCAGGCCATCTTGGCATCGGTCTTCTGCGCCTCGCGCCTCACCCTGATCTGGCCCTGGAAGACGCCCTGTGCGCGATCGGTCACCACGTTGCGCACGAGCTCGGTCGAGGTCGCGCCGTAGCCCTCGTGGTCCAGCACCATCGTGACGTCGCAATGCGTCTGCCCGGCGAGCAGGTTTACCCCGCACAGCCTGAAGTCGGCGCCTTCGCCGGCCGCCGAGACGCGAATCTCCTGCCGCACCAGCCGCCCGCCCGCATTCATGACAAAGAGCCGGAGCCTGGCGCGGACGCCGAGGCGCGCGACGAACTGTCCGAGATGGGTCGCGTCCTCCGGCTGCTCCTGCACGATCAGCCAGGTGATGTCGGCCTCGTCGGCCACGTCGATCTCCGTGACGCTCGAGACGAGCGCGGCGCCGCTGCCGGCCTGGCGCTCGACGAAGGTGCCGCGGGCGCCCTTGCCGATCGTGACCGCGAAGCGCGCATGCGCCTGCCCGCCAGCCTGCACGTTCTGAAACTCGACCGGGCGGTCGGGCGCGGCGCCCTCCGGCACCACGACCTCGAAGCCGTCGCTGACGAAGGCGGCGTTGATCGAGCCGACGGCGTCGTCGCCCGCGGCCGGCGCCAGCGGCTCGACATAGCGGCCCGCCTCCAGCCCGGCGCGCAGCGGCGTCACCGAGATGCCGGGATAGGCGGCGCCCGCCTCGGCATGGCCGTTCAGCACCGGGAAGACGGCAGAGCCTTCGAGAAGCGGCGCGAGCGGCGCCGCACCAACCGACCCGTCATGGGCCGGCACGCTGGACAGGAGCCGGCGCAGATCGGTGTAGTGCCATGCCTCGACGCGGCGCGTGGGCAGTCCCTTGCGCACGAGGTCGAAGGCACGGCTGCGGCGGGCGGCGACCGCCGGATCGCCCGGCAGCGCGCGCAGGCGCCGGTCGAACTCGGCGATCAGCGCCGTCTCGGCGGCCGTGTTGGGTGTCGTGGCCTGGATGTTCATTGCGCTCACCTATGCCGCCTCGCCGAGAAGGCCGGCGTAGCCGCTCTTCTCGAGCTCCTGCGCCAGCGACTTGTCGCCGGTCTTCACCACCCTGCCCTGCGACAGGATGTGGACCCTGTCCGGCACGATGTAGTCGAGCAGGCGCTGGTAGTGGGTGATGACGACCATCGCGCGATCGGGCGACCTGAGCGCGTTGACGCCGTCCGCCACGATCCTCAGCGCGTCGATGTCGAGGCCGGAATCGGTCTCGTCGAGAACGCAGAGCTTCGGCTGGAGCAGCTTCATCTGCAGTATTTCGGCGCGCTTCTTCTCGCCGCCGGAAAAGCCGACATTGAGCGGCCGCTTCAGCATCGCCATGTCGATGCCGAGCGAGCCCGCCGCCTCGCGCACGCGCTTCAGGAAGTCGGGGATCTTCAGCTCCTCCTCGCCGCGCGCCTTGCGCTGCGAGTTCATCGCGACCTTGAGGAACTCCATCGTCGCCACGCCCGGTATCTCCATCGGATACTGGAAGGCGAGGAAGACGCCCTTCGCCGCGCGCTCGGCCGGGTCCATCTCGAGGATCGACTCGCCATTGTAGAGGATGTCGCCGTCGGTGACCTCGTAGTCCTCGCGGCCGGCGAGCACATAGGAGAGGGTCGACTTGCCCGAGCCGTTCGGCCCCATGATCGCCGCGACCTCGCCCGCCTTCACGGTCAGGTCGAGCCCCCGGATGATCTCGGTGCCGTCCTCGGCGATGCGGGCATGGAGGTTTCTGATTTCAAGCATATGTTTTTCCCGGATTTCTAGATGCCGATAGCGCGGCGGATAAGAGGCAGCAGGCCCGCCGCGACCAAGCCGACGCCGACGCCGAGGGCGAAGCGGAAGACCCGGCTCGCGCTCGGCACGAAGGCCGCGAGGAAGCCGCATACGAGGCCGTAGAAGGTGAGCGTGACCGGGTCCATGGCTTCACTCCACCAGGTCGAGCCGGCGTTCGATGCGCTCGACCCGCAGCTTCAGCGCGGCGATGTCCCCGTGGTCATGGTCCTGGAGCGTGCGAATGCTCGCAAGGCTCTGTCTCATCGCCGTCATCTCGGCCTGGAGCGTGTGCATGTAGTCGGCCATCTTCGCCATCTCGGACCGGATCTGGCGCAATTGCTCCAGCACCAGGCTCTCGACCTTCTCGTTCATCACCCCACGCTCCCCTCCAGGCTGATGCCGATCAGCTTCTGCGCCTCGACGGCGAATTCCATCGGCAGTTCCTGGATGACCTCCTTGACGAAGCCGTTGACGATCAGCGCGATCGCCTCCTCCTCCGGGATGCCGCGCTGCATCACGTAGAAGAGCTGGTCCTCGGAGATTTTCGACGTCGTCGCCTCGTGTTCGAGCTTGGCGGTCGAGTTGCCGGCCTCGATGTAGGGCACGGTGTGGGCGCCGCAATTGTTGCCGATGAGGAGCGAGTCGCAATTGGTGAAGTTGCGCGCGCCCTCGGCCTTGCGGTGCACCGAGACGCGGCCGCGATAGGTGTTGTTCGAGTGCCCGGCCGAGATGCCCTTGGAGATGATCCGGCTCACCGTGTTCTTGCCGAGATGGATCATCTTGGTACCGGAATCGATCTGCTGATAGCCGTTCGACACGGCGATCGAGTAGAACTCGCCGTGGCTCTCGTCGCCGCGCAGGATGCAGGACGGGTACTTCCAGGTAATCGCCGATCCCGTCTCGACCTGCGTCCACGAGATCTTGGAGCGGGCGCCGCGGCAGTCGCCGCGCTTGGTGACGAAATTGTAGATGCCGCCCTTGCCCTCGGCGTCGCCCGGATACCAGTTCTGGACGGTCGAGTACTTGATCTCGGCATCGTCGAGCGCGACGAGTTCGACGACGGCAGCGTGCAGCTGGTTTTCATCACGCTGTGGCGCGGTGCAGCCTTCGAGGTACGAGACGTAGGCGCCCTCTTCCGCAATGATCAGCGTGCGCTCGAACTGGCCGGTGTTCTTCTCGTTGATGCGGAAATAGGTCGACAGCTCCATGGGGCAGCGCACGCCCTTGGGCACATAGACGAACGACCCGTCGGTGAAGACCGCGGAATTGAGCGTCGCGTAGAAATTGTCCGTCACCGGCACGACCGATCCGAGATATTTCCGCACCAGCTCCGGATGCTCGCGGATCGCCTCGGAGATCGAGCAGAAGATGACCCCGGCCTTGGCGAGTTCCTCCTTGAAGGTGGTCACGACGGAGACGGAATCGAACACGGCGTCGACCGCCACGCGGCCTGAGGCATAGACGTTGTCGCGCTCGGTATCGACGATCGCGCCCTCGGCCGATTCCTCGTGGCCGGGCTTCTTCACGCCTGCCAGGATCTCCTGCTCCTTGAGCGGGATGCCGAGCTTCTCGTAGACGCGCAGCAGTTCGGGATCGACCTCGTCGAGCGACTTCGGCCCCGACTGGTTCTTCGGCGCGGCGTAGTAGTGCAGGTCCTGGAAGTCGATCTTGGGATACTCGACGCGCGCCCAGGTCGGCTCTTCCATGGTCAGCCAGCGCCGGTAGGCGCCGAGGCGCCATTCGAGCATCCAGTCCGGCTCGCCCTTCTTTGCCGAGATGAAGCGGATGATGTCCTCGTCCAGCCCCTTCGGGGCCTTGTCCATCTCGATGAGGGTCTCGAAACCGTATTTGTACTGGTCCACATCGATCCTGCGGACCTGCTCGATCGTCTCCTGCACAGCAGGCATCGGCGTTCTCCATCCATGCCGGGTTCAAGGCCCGGCCGTTGTCGACACGCAATGTTCCGCCGAGGCGGCATGCGCAATTCGTGCGGCCTTGGCCGCGTCTTCCGCCTTCAGGCGGCCTGTTCCCGGCTGCCCCGCCGCGCCGCGATGCCCGCCAGCGCCTCGCGGAACCGCTCCAGTTCCTCTTCCCCGGTCGATCGGCCGATGGAGACGCGCAGGGCACCCGCCCCGTCGCCATGTCCCATCGCCTTGAGGACCTTCGACCCGCCGACCTTCCCGGAGGAGCAGGCCGAGCCGGCTGAAAGGGCGACACCCGCGAGGTCGAACGCGATCTGCGCGGTTTCCGCCTTGAGGCCGGGAATGGCGAAGAAGATCGTGTTTGGCAAGCGGGGAGCGGCCCTGCCGTATATGGTCGCGTCGGCAAGCGTTTCCAATATCGCTGCCTCGAAACGATCCCGCATTTGCGCGACCTCCGCCATGTCCGCGAGGCCCGTTCTTGCCACGCGCGCGGCCGCGCCGAAACCGGCGATAGCAGCGACGTTCTCGGTGCCGCCGCGCAGTCCGCGCTCCTGGCCGCCGCCGGTGATCATCGGCACGGGCCGCGAAAGGCCGGACGCGGCGACGATCGCGCCTGCGCCCTTCGGCCCGCCGAGCTTGTGCGAAGTCAGGATGAGAAAATCGGCATAATCATTTGACATGTCGACAGAAACACGCCCGACGGCCTGCACCGCGTCGGTGACGAAGATGCCGCCGAAGCGCCGGACGATCCGGGCGATGCGCTCGACGGGCTGCAGCACGCCGGTCTCGTTGTTGGCCGCGTGGATCGCCACCAGCGGCAAGCCCACGCCTTCGCCATGCGCTCCGAGCGCCGCTTCCAGCGCGGCGAGATCGACGATGCCGTCGCCGTTGACCCCGATCGTCGTCACGCGCTCCGCCGGAAAGCGCCCGCCGCCGAGGATGCAGGGGTGGTCCGCCGCCGAGACGTAGAGCCGCGACATGCGCATGGCTCCGCGCCCCATCGTCCAGTCTTGCGTCAGCAGCGTCGACGCCGCCTCGGTCGCACCGGAAGTGAAAGTCACATGCTCGGCCTCCGCGCCGCAGAGCGCCGCGACGTCCCGCCGTGCCTCGTCGATTAGCCGCCGCAGGCGGCGCCCCTCGTCATGGACGGAGGACGGGTTGCCGTCGATCGCCAGCGCATCGAGCATCGCCTGCCGCGCCTCCGGCAGCAGCGGCGCGCTCGCATTGTGGTCGAGATAGATGCGGCGACGCTTCATCGGTCCGTTTGCTGCCTCCGCCAGCCGTTCGAGGGCGGCTTTTTCCTTGAAAGTACGGCCTTTGCCGTCCTATCTACACGCCGAGCAGAGGGCGGGGGTTCCGCCGTCCCTCTTTTGAACAATTCTAAACTAGGCTTGTAGGCAGGCTGCCGCCTCGCGTCAAGACCGGAGCGGCTCCGGAGGGCGTAACGGCCCGTGCCGCAGGCCTGAACCGGAGTACCATATGCCCGAGGTCATCTTTGCCGGTCCGGCCGGTCGCCTCGAGGGCCGCTACCAGCCCTCGAAGGAAAAGAACGCGCCGATCGCCATCGTCCTGCACCCGCACCCCCAGTTCGGCGGGACGATGAACAACAAGATCGTCTACGACCTCTTCTACATGTTCCAGAAGCGAGACTTCACCACGCTGCGCTTCAATTTCCGCGGCATCGGCCGCAGCCAGGGCGCCTTCGACCATGGCGCGGGCGAGCTCTCGGACGCTGCCGCGGCGCTCGACTGGGTGCAGTCGCTGCATCCCGATTCCAAGAGCTGCTGGGTCGCCGGCTATTCCTTCGGCGCCTGGATCGGCATGCAACTCCTGATGCGCCGGCCCGAGATCGAGGGCTTCATCGCCATCGCCCCGCAGCCCAACATCTACGACTTCTCCTTCCTCGCCCCCTGCCCTTCCTCCGGCCTCATCATCCACGGCGATGCCGACAAGGTCGCGCCGCCGAAGGACGTGCAGGGCCTGGTCGACAAGCTGCACACGCAGAAGGGCATCACGATCACGCAGAAGACGCTGCCCGGCGCCAACCACTTCTTCGGCCAGGAAGCCGACCTGCTGATCGAGGAGTGCGCGGACTATCTCGACCGGCGCATGCGCGGCGAGCTTGCCGACGCGCGGCCCAAGCGCCTGCGCTGAGGCTTCAGCACTCCACCACGTTGACGGCGAGCCCGCCGAGGCTCGTCTCCTTGTAGCGCTCGTTCATGTCGAGCCCGGTCTGGCGCATGGTCTCGATCGCCGCGTCGAGCGGCACGAAATGGGTGCCGTCGCCCTTCATGGCGAGCGACGCAGCAGTCACCGCCTTGACCGCGCCGAGCGCGTTGCGCTCGATGCACGGCACCTGGACGAGCCCGCCCACGGGGTCGCAGGTCATGCCGAGATGGTGCTCGAGCGCGATCTCGGCCGCATTCTCGACCTGGGGAGGGGTGCCGCCCATCACGGCGCAGAGCCCGGCCGCCGCCATCGCCGATGCCGAGCCCACTTCGCCCTGGCAGCCGACCTCGGCGCCCGAGATCGACGCGTTATGCTTGATGATGCCGCCCACCGCCGCCGCAGTGAGCAGGAAGTCGCGGATGTCGCGGTCCGATGCCTCCGGATGGAAGTGCTGCCAGTAGCGGATGACGGCTGGGATCACGCCCGCCGCGCCGTTGGTCGGCGCGGTGACCACGCGCCCGCCGGCCGCGTTCTCCTCGTTGACCGCCATCGCATAGACCGACAGCCAGTCGTTGGCGGCGAGCGGGTTCGGCCGGTTGCTGCGCCATTCCTCCTCGAGCCGGTCGTGGATGGCGCGGGCGCGGCGCCGCACCTTGAGCCCGCCCGGCATGATCCCTTCCTTGGCCAGCCCGCGCTCGATGCAGCCGCGCATCGCCGCCCAGATCGCGTCGAGCCCGGCATCGAGTTCGGCGCGCGGCATATGCGCCTCCTCGTTGGCGCGCTTCATCTCGGCGATCGACAGGCCGCTCTCGGCCGCCATCGCCAGCATCTGCCGCGCATTGGCGAAGGGGTATGGCACGCCGGAGGGCCTGGCCGACGGGCTCTCGCCCTTCAGGCGCTGCAGTTCCTCCTCCGAGGCGACGAAGCCGCCGCCGATCGAATAGTAGACGCGGCGCAGCAGCAGCCGGTCGTCCTGGTCGAAGGCCGAGAAGGCCATGCCGTTGGCGTGACCGGGCAGCGGCGTCTTGCGGTCGAGGACGAGATCGGTGGCGGGATCGAACGCATAGGCGGGATGGCCGGCCGGCGCCACCCTCCGGCTCTCCGCGACCGCCGCCAGCACCCCCTCCGCCTCGTCGGGATCGACGGTCGCCGGTGTCAGGCCGGACAGGCCGAGGATCACCGCCCGGTCGGTGGCGTGGCCGATGCCGGTGAAGGCGAGCGAGCCGTGCAGGCTGACCGACAGCCGCGCGACCTTCGCGCCCGCCGGCCGCGGCCAGTCGCCCGTGGCGATCTCGTCGAGGAATCGTCCCGCCGCGACCATTGGCCCCATCGTGTGCGAGCTCGAGGGGCCGATGCCGATCTTGAACAGATCGAAGACGGACAGGAACATGCGGAGGCTCCGGCGTGGCGCGCCGCCGGTCGCGGCAGCGTCGATCGCCTCACTTCAACGGCATGGTTGCGTCGCAAGCGCGGCAGGCGCCGACTTCCGGTAGCCTCGCCGCGACACGTGCCGGCCGCGGCTATCGTCAGGAGCTGGAAGCCACGAGGCTGGCGGTTTCGGCACCGCCGAGCAGCCAGGCGAGAAGGATGACGACGGCAAAACCCACGACTGCTTTGGCAGTTACGCCCCAGCAGGATTTCTCTGCGGTTCGATCCATGATTTCCCGATGCTGATTTCGCGCAGCGAAAGCTGCCCCAGAATCCGCGCCGCCCCCACGCGAAACGCTGGTTCGAAATACCCTTTCACGCCCCGCGATGCAATCCGGAATCGGGCGAAATCACGGCAAAGATTTTTCGCCGGCTAGGGATAGCCGGGCTATCCATTTGACGCCGTTGCGTAAAATGCCCGTCGCGCTGTTAACGACCTGTCAGCACCTGTGGCGGAACCGCGGCGATCAGCGCCGGTCCGGCAGCAGCCGGTCGGTGCGGCCGGACAGCCGGTATGCGAGAAGCCCGACCCACTCGCGGATGGCGATCGTCGTCGTCTGCAGCGTGCTGACCGGATCGGTGCGGCTGAGGCTCAGGCCCTCGTTTCCCGTACTGCGATAGTCGGTCGGCCAGGGCACCACCTCGAACCCCGCCTGCTCGAACAGCAGCACCGAGCGCGGCATGTGGAAGGCCGAGGTCACGAGCAGCCACGTCTCGCCCGGCTGCGGATCGACGAGCGCGCGCGTGAAGGCGGCATTCTCGTAGGTGTCGCGCGATTCGATCTCGGTCACGATGCGCTCGGGCGGGATGCCGAGGCTGGCGAGCAGCCGCGGCGCGGTCTCCGCGTCGCCCTCGCCCTCCACCAGCAGGGCGCCGGTGCCGCCCGTCACCACGATCCGCGCCTCCGGGTAGCGTCGCGCCAGCGCGGCCCCTTCCACGATGCGGTCGGCGGCGCTGTTCAGCTCATGGCCGCCGCGCACGAGGTTGATCCGGCCTTCGAAGAACCCGCCCAGCACGATGATGCCGGCGACCTCCGCCGGCGGCGGATCGGGCCGCTCGAATCGGGTCTCGAGCGGCTGCAGCGCCAGCACGCCGAGCGACGACCACGCCGACAGCACGAGCACGAGGAACGCCGCCGTCCCGCTCGCGAGCGCCGCCCGCCGCTGGCGCAGCATCGCCAGGATCAGCGACAGCGCCAGCAGCAGCGACACCATCCCGAGCGGCTGGACGAAGAAGAAGAACACTTTGGCGAGGACGAAGAACAACGGGCCACCTCGGGTCTGCTGCGCGCGATCCCCGCTCAGGCGGCCGGGTGCGCGGCGGAATTGGCGTTATCGTCTCCGCGATGCCGATCGATGAAGGCCTGGATGAGGCCGACCACCCGTTCCGCCTCCCGTCGCTCCAGGTCGATGCCGAACGTTCTCGTCCGGCCGTCACCGGTGAAGCGGACTGCGCCGCGCGAGAAGAGCCCGCGTGCCGCGCTCGTGTCGGCGTCGTCGCTCACCCCGACGTCGGAGATCCTGTCGTAGCCGTAGCTCCGCCGCATGGTGAAGCGGCCGATGCTCCGCTCGATCGCGACGCCGCCGCGCTCGACGAGGAAAAGCGTCTCGGCGCCGAAGAGCTGCCACGCCACGATGGAGAGGACGAGCAGCCCGGCAAAGGTCCAGATCGTCAGCCAGAAGCCGAGGAAGAGCACGATCGGCAGCGGGCTGCCGCTGCGCATCATCTCGTTCAGCGCGAAATACTCGCCCGCCGCCCAGCCGGCCAGCCACAGCACGCCGAACACGACGAGCCCGATCCTGCGCCGTGCCGAATTGTGGATGCCGATGCCGTCTTCCGTCTGGCGAATCGTCAGCCGCGCCGCCGGCGCGTCCGGATCAGCCCCTTCCCCTGGCCGCTTCGTCATGCGGCGAACACCCCGATGCCCGATGCCGCGGCAGGTTAGCGCCCGCGCCCCGACCGCGCAAACCCGCGCCTCACTGGCTCGCGCTGGCGGTCTGCTCGGTCGCGCTCGCGCGCACGGCGCGGACCTTCTTGCGGTTGAACTGCCGGTCGGCCAGCACCCCGATCAGGATCACCGAGCCCATGACGGCGAAGTTGAGCGAGCTTGGTATGCCGAGCAGGTTGACGAGGTTCTGCAGGACCTGCAGCAGGATGACGCCGAGCACCACGCCGAGGATCGACCCCTCGCCGCCGCGCAGCGAGCAGCCGCCGAGAACCGCCGCGGCGATCGCGTAGAGCTCGTAGAAATTGCCGTGCGAGGAGGGCGAGATGGAGCGCGTGTACATGGCGATGAAGATCGCCGCGATCGCCGTCAGCCCGCAGCAGATGACATAGGCGGCGATCGTGATCCGCTGCGCGTCGATGCCGCTGTAGCGCGCCGCCTCTTCGTTCTTGCCGACGGCGAAGAGGTGGCGCCCGAAGACCGACCGGTGCAGCACCACCGCCATGATCGCGGCGATCAGCACGAACATGATCAGGCTGTGGGGGATGCCGTAGAGGCGCCCGGCCACCAGCCACTCGAGCCAGGGGAAGCTCGCTCCGAAGGGGAAGCCGGCCGTCGCGTCGTCGGTGTAGTAACGCGCGATGCCGCGATAGATCAGCAGGCCGCACAGCGTCACGACGAAGGGCTGCAGCCCCATCCGCGTGACGAGGTAGCCATGGGCGAGGCCGATCAGGCAGCCGAGCAAGACGACGGCGAGCATCGCGGCCGGCCACGGCATCGCGCCGCCGGCCACCAGGTCCACGAAGATGACCCCCAGCAGCGCGATGACCGACCCGACCGACAATTCGATGCCGCCCGAGATGATGACGAAGGCCTGGCCGATCGCGAATATGCCGAAGAGGCCGATCAGGTTGGCCGTGTTCGACAAATTGATCGGCGACAGGAAGCGCGGATTGATGATCGCCACCACCGTGCCGATGGCGAGGATGAGGACGAGAAGCCCGAGATCCTTGCGGTTGATGGTCAAGCTCGCACCCTCTTCCGTTTCACGCTTCAATGCATGACGCGGCCGACGGCCAGCGACAGGATGTTCTCCTCGCTGAACCGGTCGCGCGCCAGAATGCCCGAAATCGCGCCCTCGTGCATCACCGCGATGCGGTCGCTGACGCCGATGACCTCCTCCATGTCGCTGGAGATCATCAGGATCGCGACGCCCCGGTCCGCCAGCGCGCGCATCAGCGCGTAGATCTCGTGCTTGGCGCCGACGTCGATGCCGCGCGTCGGCTCGTCGAAGATGAGCACGCGCGGCGCCATCGACAGCCACTTGGCGAGCACCACCTTCTGCTGGTTGCCGCCCGAGAGCGAGAGCGCCGGCACGTCGATGTCGGGGCAGCGGATCGACAGCTGTTCCTTCCAGCGCCGCGCCAGCCGCGCCTCCTCCTCGCGGTCGTATAGCCCGTGCCGCGCGATGGCGCCGAGATTGGCGAGGCTGACATTGTGGGCGATCGGGAAATCGTGCACCAGTCCGCAGCGCTTGCGGTCCTCCGGAACGAGGAAGAGCCCCTTGCCGATCGCCGCGGCGGGACCGGAGGCGGGCAGACGCTCGCCGCCGACCCTGATCTCGCCGGCGACCGGCAGCTCGATGCCGAACACGGCCCGCGCGAGCTCCGTACGCCCCGAGCCGACGAGCCCCGCCAGCCCCACGATCTCGCCCTGCCGCACGTCGAGCGAGACGCTGCGCTCGGGCCGCGCGGTCGTCTTCAGCTCGATGATCTCGAGCATCTTGTCGCCGGGCGGCCGGGCGGGCGGCGTGTAGAGCGCGCGCAGCTCGCGTCCTATCATGTGCCGGATCATCGTCTCCGGCCGGATGTCCTCGCCGGTGAGCGTCGCGACCACGCGCCCGTCGCGCAGCACGACCACGCGATCCGCACAGTGCCGCACCTCGCCCAGCCGGTGCGAGATGAAGACGACGCCGACGCCGCTCTCCTTCAGCGCCGCGACGACGCGCAGCAGCCGGGCCGTCTCGGTGACGGTCAGGCTCGAGGTCGGCTCGTCCATGATGACGATCCGGGCGTCGAGCGACAGCGCCTTGGCGATCTCGACGAGCTGCATCTGGGCGAGCGTCAGGCCGGCGACCGGCGTGTCGGGGCCGAAATCGGCACCGAGCTTGGCCAGCAGCGGCTCGGCCAGCGCCCGCATCCGCTTGCGATCGACCAGGCGCAGCATGCCGCCCATCCTGGGCTCGCGGCCGATCAGTATGTTCTCGGCCACGGTCAGGTTCTCGAACAGGTTGAGTTCCTGGTGCACGAAGGCGATGCCGGCGCCAAGCGCCTCCTTCACGGTCAGGGCCGTCTGGTCGGTGCCGTCGATGCGGATCGTGCCCGATGTCGGCGCGGTCACGCCGCCGAGGATCTTCATCAGCGTCGACTTGCCGGCGCCGTTCTCGCCCACCAGCCCCAGGACCTCGCCGGCCGAGACGGCGAGATCGACCTCGCTCAGCGCGACGACGCCGGGATAGTGCTTGGTGATCCTGCGCAGTGAGAAGAGTGGTTCAGCCATGGCCCGTCTTGCGGCCGCCTCGGCTTTGCGGAGGCGGCGGTCGATCTATGATAGCAGGGCCGGCGGGGAGGTTCGCGCCGGCCCTCTCCCCGAGGACTAGCCCGCTATGCGTGCCTTGAGCTCAGCCTCGAAGTCATCGACGTTCGACTTGTCGATGATCTTGGTGGGGACGATGACCAGCTTGTCCTCCGGGATCATGGAGCTGTCGCCCTCGAGATAGGAGGCCATCAGCTTCATGCCCTGATAGCCCCACTCATAGGGCTGCTGGACGACCGTTCCTGCGATCGTGCCCTCGCGCACCCCGCCGAGCGTGATCGGGTCCTCGTCGAAGGCGACGACGACGATCTCGCCGAGCCGGCCGGACTCCTTCAGCACCTCGTAGATGCGCGGCGGGTTGTAGGAGTAGAAGCCGACCATGCAGTCGATGTCGGGATTGGCGGCGAGCGCGTCCTCGACATTGCGCTTGGCGCGGGTCATGTCGATGTCGTCGCCGCGCACGTCGATCAGCTCGACATTCGAGCCGGCGATCACCTCGCGCATGCCCTCGATCCGCTCGCGCGCGTTGTCGGCGCCGGGAAGGCCGACGAAGCCGATGCACTTGCCGCCGTCCGGCAGCGCCTGGAGCGCGATCTCGCCCGCCTGCCGTCCGGCATCGGTGTTGGACGAGCCGATGTAGGCGATGCGGTTGGTGTCGGGCGCGTCGGAGTCGGTCGTGAAGAGCGGCACCTCGGCGCCGATCCGGTTGAGCGCGTCGGTCGAGGTCTTGGGGTCGACCGCGCTGACCATGATGGCCGAGACGCCCGCGGCGACCAGATCCTCCATCAGGCGTTGCTGGATGGCGGCGGCGGCCTGCTCGGGATACTTGAACTGCAGGTCGTAGTTCGGCAGTTCCTCCTGTGCCTTGCGCACGCCCGCCTCGGCGAGCTTCCAGAAGTCCGAGGCGCCGTTGACCACAAAGGCCAGCGACTTCCTGTCCTGCGCCAGCGCATCGCCGGCCATCAGGGTTGATGCGAGAAGAAGCGCCGACGCGGCGGCAGCAATTCCATTCTTCATGACGGTTCCTCCGATAGAAGTTTGTACGCGTTGCGATATCCGGCCGTCCGCCGGCGCGGCTGCGCCGGCGTCGGAGCCGATCCTGTCGTGTGGCGGTACTAGCCGCCGATGCAGGTGTCGGCGTTCTCCTGGGTGCATTCGTCGAGGCCGGTGTAGATCACCGGGTCGACGGGCCTGCCCTCGAGCAGGTCGATCATCACCGTCGGCGCGCGATAGCCCATCTCGAAGGGCCGCTGCCCGACCTGAACGTGGCTGCGGCCCGCCCTCAGAGCCTCCATCTGCGGCGGCAGCGTGTCGCCCGCGACGATCACGAGCTCCTTGGAGTTCAGCTTGTCCATCACCTGGTCCGTCACCTGGACGTAGGCCTGCGGCGCGAACTGCGCCCAGCCGCCGATCAGCATGAAGGCCGTCAGGTTGGGATTGGCGGTGAAGGTGTCCGCCATCTGCTGGTTGGCCAGGTCCGACTGGTCGTTGGTGAAGACCGGGCATCCGGCCACCTCTGTCCAGCCGCCCTGCCCTTCCAGCCGCTCGATGCCCTGCTCGCCCGACAGCGTGTCCCGCGTGCCGGCCGCGCGCTGGTTGATGTTGTCGGCCGCGACGTTGCCGAGCTGGAGGCACACCGTGCCGCCATCCGGCTTGAGCGCCTGCAGGTGCTCGGCGAACTTCACACCCATCAGGTAGTTGTCGGTGCCGAGATAGGTCTGGCGCAGCGACGCGTCGTCGGCGCCGAGATCGGCGTCGATGGTCATCACCGGGATCGACGGCGCGCGGTCACGCAGGAGCCGTGCCATCAGCGGCGCGTTGGACGGCGAGATCGCGATCGCCGCAACGTCCGGCCGGGTCAGGAGGTCGTCCACGACCTGGATCTGGCCGGCTTCGTCCGCGCTCGAGGCGGGACCGGTATAGACGCACGTGTACTCCGAGCCGGCGTTCTCGGCGTTCCATTTCTGGCAGCCGAGATTGACCTGCTCGAAGAACGGGTTGTCGAGACCCTTCACCACGATGGCGAGGACCTTGTCCTGTGCCGCTGCGGCGCCGCAGACGAGCCCGAGGAACGTTCCGGCCAGAAGACCGGCCTTGATGCCTTTCATCACTTCCTCCCTTGAAATGCGCCCTAGGCGCCTCCTCACCAACGGCCGCTGCACCCGCGAGCCGCCATCATCCCGGGTACCAGACGATCCTCGGCTCCTCGGCCGAGCGCTCGTAGCTCCAGGCAGATTCGATCAGTGCTTCTAGGTCGTAGGACGGGCGCCAGCCGAGCTCGGCCTTGGCGCGGCAATTGTCCATCCAGTTGCCGTGATAGGGTCCCCGTATCTCCTTCGCCGGCAGGCCGCGCGTGCGGCCGAGATAGTCGGCGACGGCGCCGTAATCGACCGGCTCGTCCATGCAGATGTTGTAGAGCCGCCCGCGCGCCCGCTCCGCCGTCAGCGCGACGACGATCGCCTCGACCAGATCCTCGACATGCACGAAGTTGCGCCGAACCGGGGTGCCGTCGTCCTCGACGAGCACCGGCACCGCGCCCGCGGCGCGGCAGGCCGCCGCTTCCTCGGGCGTCACCATCGCCTTCCAGTCCGGACCGCCGAAAATGTCGTCGCCGAAGGACAGGCTGTAGCGGAAGTCGTCCTTTTCCATGATCCACGGCGCCCTGAGGCAGCACCAGTCGATGCCGTATTGCAGCCCGAACTGCGCGAGCATGACCTCTTCCAGCACCTTCGACAGCGCGTAGCAGCCGGGATAGGCGTGGTGCGGCGTGTCCTCGGTGATGGGCGCGTCGTGACGGACGAAATAGTGGCCGACGGCGGCGTCCCCGCCCACGAGCAGGAAGCGCTCCGCGGCCGGGCTCTGCCTGAACTCTTCCAGCAGCCAGAACAGCCCCTTGACCGTGACGTCCATCACGTCCTCGGGCGTCTCCTTGCAGGTGGCGAGGTGGACCACGTGGCTGATGCCGGACAGCGCCTCCCTGCAAGTCTGGCGGTCGCTGATCGACCCCTTGATCGCGGTGAGCCGCGGCTTCTCCACCACGTCGCGCCGGTGGCTCAGCGCCCGGATCGTCACCTCCGAAAGTGCGGGATCGCGCAGCACGCGCTCGATCAGCGCCTGCCCCACCTTCCCCGTCGCTCCCGTCACCAGGATCTGCATCCGGCACTTCCTCCCGCCGCAAAAATAGCCACAGCTGGAGCCCCCGGTCAACATATTGTCTGATAAAACGTACAATAATACATTTAGGACTATTGACCGCCTCCGGCGGCGGCTTCACATTGGCGTGGGTTTCGGGAGGAGAACGCATGAGCGTCTTGCGGCTGGAGGGTCTCTCCAAGCATTTCGGGGCGATCCAGGCGCTGGAGGACGTGTCGCTGGAGCTGCAGCCCGGCGAGGTGCTCGGGCTCATGGGCGACAACGGCGCCGGCAAGTCCACGCTGGTGAAGATCATCGCCGGCAACTACCGCCCGTCGGCCGGCCGCATCTTCATCGGGGACGAGGCGCGGGACTTCCATCGCCCGGTCGAGGCGCGCGAGAGCGGGATCGAGATCGTCTACCAGGACCTCGCGCTCTGCGACAATCTGACGGCGGCGACCAACGTCTTCCTCGGTCGCGAGCTGACCAGGTGGGTCGGCCCGCTGCGCGTCATGGACTACCCGGCCATGAACGCGGTCGCCGCCAAGCTGTTCAAGGAGCTGAAGTCGGAAACGCGGCCGAAGGACCTCGTCAAGGACATGTCGGGCGGCCAGCGCCAGGCCGTCGCCATCGCCCGCACGCGGCTCGCCAAGGCGCGCATCGTGCTGATGGACGAGCCGACGGCGGCCATCTCGGTCCGCCAGGTGGCGGAGGTGCTCAACCTGATCCACGAACTGCGGCGGCAGAAGATCGCCGTCATCCTGATCAGCCATCGCATGCCCGATGTCTTCGCCGTCGCCGACCGCATCACCGTGCTGCGGCGCGGGCGCAAGGTCGCCGACAAGCCGACGCTTGAGACGACGCCGGAGGAGATCACGGGGCTGATCACCGGCGCGATCCACACCGCATGAGGACGGGATGACCACCGACGAGCAGAGCAAGGACTACGCCAATCTCGACGAGGCGATCGGCTGGCGCACCCACTCGCCGCTGGCGCGGCTGGCCTCGAAACAGTCCTTCTGGGTCTTCATCGCTGCGGTGATCGCCTGCGTGTCGCTGTCGCTCGCGACCGACACCTTTGCGACGTCGCAGAACCTCTTCAACGTCACCCGCAACTTCGCCTTCGTCGCCATCATGGCGCTCGGCATGACGGTGGTCATCATCTCCGGTGGCATCGACCTTTCGGTCGGCTCGGTGCTCTGCCTCTCCGCCATGGTGCTCGCGGTGCTGATGAACGCCGAATACTCCTTCTGGCTGTCGGCGCTCGCCGCGCTCGGGGTCGCGCTCATGGTCGGTCTCTTCAACGGCGTGCTGATCGCCTATCTGCGCATCCCAGCCTTCGTCGTCACCCTCGGCATGCTGTCGCTTGCCCGCAGCGCCGCCATGGTCCTCTCCAACAACCGGATGATCTTCCAGTTCGGGCCGGACGAGCGCCTGCTCTTCTGGATCGGCGGCGGAAACACGATGGGCATCGCGCATCCGGTCGTCGTGCTGGCCGTGCTGGCGCTCGCCACCGGCTTCGTCCTCAGGTGGACGCGCTGGGGCACGCATGTCTTCGCCATCGGCAGCAACGAGAAGGCGGCGGTCCTGACCGGCATCAACGTCCGCCGGCTCAAGGTCAGCGTCTATATGTGCTCGTCCTTCTTCGCCGGCGTTGCCGGCATCCTCGCCGCCGGCTGGCTGGGCGGCGTCACCACCAATCTCGGCCAGTCGATGGAGCTGAGCGTCATCGCGGCCTCCGTCATCGGCGGTGCAAACCTGATGGGCGGTGCCGGCACGATCTTCGGCTCGGTGGTTGGCGCGGCGCTCATCGAGGTGATACGCAACAGCCTGATACTTCTCGGAATCAGTACCTTCTGGCAGGGCGCTTTCGTGGGCAGCTTCATCATCCTGGCGGTGGCCTTCGACCGCATCCGCGCCCTGCGCTCGGAGACGTGATGGGTGAATCGAAGAACGGGGAGCCGGTAGTCGGTCCGGCCGCGGGCGAAATCTCGGACCCTGTGGTGGAGCGGCCGCACGCCCCGGCCGACCTGCGCGAGAACCCGCTGCCGCCGCCCTCCCGCATCACCGGATCGAGCGTCCACAGCGCGATCGCCAACGAGATCGGCACGCGGATCGTGCGCGGCGACTACCCGCCCGGCACGATCCTCCCCAACGAGGCGAAATGGGCCGAGACCTTCGACGTCAGCCGCTCCGCCGTGCGCGAAGCGATCAAGATGCTGATGGCCAAGAGCCTCCTGTCGTCGCGCCCCAAGGTCGGCAGCCGGGTCGAGCCCCGCGATCGCTGGAACCTGCTCGATCGCGACGTGCTGTCCTGGTACGCGGCGTCGCCGGATCGCGGGTCGTTCCTGCGCACCGTGCAGGAGTTCCGCTATGTGGTCGAGCCGGAAGCGGCTGCGCTCGCCGCCATCCGCCGCACCGAGGAGCAGATGGAGGCGATCAGCCAGGCCTGCCACGAAATGGGCACGGCCACCACGCTCCGCGCCCGCACCGAAGCCGACACGCGCTTCCACATGGCGATCCTGCGGGCGACCGGCAACGATCTCCTTGTGCCGCTCGGGGTCCTGATCGAATCCGGTCTCGACTATCTCTTCGTCTACATCACGAGGCAGGTGAACGACCTCCACTACGCGCAGCAGCTGCACGAGGAGATCGCGCGGCAGATCGCCAGACGCGACCCCGACAAGGCGCGCGCCGCAGTCCGCGCTCTGCTTGTCAATACCGACGACGTCATCTCCGGCGGCCGCGGCGAGCGGCCCGCCGAATAGGCTGCGCAGGGCGCCTTCCGCTGCCCCCTTGCGGGAACGCGCGCCCAGGCGCTTCACATCGGCGGACAGAGTCCCTATATTCGTCCCGTCGGCTTTGCCGACTATGGCGATAAACGGCCGGTGCAATAAACCCATCGGACCCGGGGGCGGTACCCGGCGCCTCCACCACGAGTCGCTCGGAGGGCGGTTGGTGATGGGGGCGAAATAGGATCGACGAGGGCGTAAAGATCGGACTTTCGCTCGGCATGGTAGCCACCGTTATCGGGCCAAATCTATAGTTGCCAACGACAACTATGCGGAAGCACGTCTCGCCGCGTAAGCAGCGCGACAGCTTCGATCCAAGCCCTAGGGGTTCGCACTTCTAGGCGGGGTTCGGAGGCACCTGGCAACAGAAGCCTCCACTTCCCTCCTCCCCTTGCCCGCGCCTGCCCACGAAGCTCCACAAGCCGGTTTACGAGGGGGCCAAGCTTCTTTACATCCCTTGGATCAAGATTCACCGAAAGCCCAGCGTGCGATGGCTGACGAGAGCCGGGAAGACCACATCCGCTACGACATCCTGTGCCAGGAGGCGCTGCGTGGCGTCATGCGCAAGGTGCTGTCCGAGGTGGCGCGCACCGGCCTGCCGGGCAACCACCATTTCTTCATCACCTTCCTGACGACGGCGCCCGGCGTGCGCGTCTCGACGCGGCTGCGCGAGCGCTACCCCGACCAGATGACCATCGTCCTCCAGTACCAGTACTGGGACCTCAAGGTCGGCGACACCGGCTTCGAGGTCGGGCTGTCCTTCTCCGATATCCCGGAGAAGCTGGAGATCCCCTATTCCGCCGTGCGCGGCTTCTACGATCCCTCCGTCAATTTCGAGCTCGAGTTCGACGTCCGGCCGGAGCCGGCCGAGGAGGCCGAGCCGCCGACGGTGCTGAGCGTGCCCGAGCCGGTCCGCGAGGCGGCGGCCGACCGCAAGCCCAAGCCGGTCGTCGAAGCGGCCAAGGCCGAGAAGAGCGCGAAGGCGGACAAGCCGGAAGCCGGCGACGAGGCCGCCCGCTCGGCTGACGTCGTCTCGCTCGATTCCTTCCGCAAGAAGTAGCCGCTTGATGGCCGAGATCGTCAATCTCCGCCTCGCGCGCAAGCGCCGGCGGCGCGACGATCGCGAGAAGGAGGCGGCCGCCAACCGCGCTGCGCACGGCGTCCCGAAGGCAGAGCGCCAGCGCCTGGAGGCCGAGGCCCGGAGCGCGGCCCGCAGCCTCGACGGCCACCGCCGCGACGGGGATCGGGACGAGGGTTGAGCGCGGTCGTCAAGCGGTCGATCGCGATCCGCGGCCACCGCACCAGCTTCTCGGTCGAGCAGCCTTTCTTCGACGAGCTCGAGCGCCTGGCGCGCGAGCGGGGCCTGTCGCTTGCCGCGCTCGTCGCCGGGATCGACGAGGCACGCCCGCGCGACACCAACCTGTCCTCGGCGGTCCGTCTATTCGTTCTGGCCGAGCTGCGCGGCGCTCAGCGGGCGTCGGAAAGCAGCCGGTAGCCGCTCGACCGCGGTCCGGAGAGTTCCGATGCGTCGGGCAGCGTCGGCGCCGGCTGTTCCTCGGCCGTCGGAGCCTCCTCGTCTCGAGCGGCCGGCAAAGGCGCGGCGAGCGGCGCCCGGAAGACCGCGTCCGGCGCCAGATCCTCCGGCACGATGACGAAGGCCGCCGGGTCGGCCGCCTCGTGCAGGATCGTCTCGATGTCGAGCTCCAGCCGGTCGCGGCGTTCGCGCTCCTCGACGGCCGCGCGTCTCTCCCGCTCCGCGTCGAGCGTCGCGCCCTCGGCCTCGGCTGCGTGGATCAGCTGCGCCGCCCTCGCCCGCGCCTCCCCCTGTTCGTGCAGCCGCTCCTCGGCGATCCGCCGCTGCTCCGCCTCTTCCGCCAGGCGCGCCTCTTCGGCAGCCCGGGCCTCTTCGGCCGCGCGCTGCAATTCCTCCTCGATCCGCAGCCGTTCGGCTTCCTCCGCCAGCCGAGCTTCCTCGGCCAGCCGCCGCCGTTCGGCCTCCTCAGCCAGCCGCGCTTCTTCAGCCAGCCGCGCCTCTTCCGCCAGCCGCGCCTCTTCCGCCAGCCGCGCTTCTTCCGCCAGCCGCGCTTCCTCGGCCAGCCGCGCCTCTTCCGCCGCGCGGGCCTCTTCCTCGGCGCGCCGCAATTCCTCCTCGATCCGCCGCCGCTCTTCCTCGGCGCGGGCCTCCGCTTCCTCGCGCGCCCGCCGCAGCGCCTCCTCCTCGGCCGTCCGGCGCGCCTCCTCCTCGGCGCGGCGGCGCTCCTCGGCCTCCAGCATGCGCTGCGCCTCTTCCTCGGCCTGGCGCTGCGCCTCGGCCCGGTCGAGCCGTTCCTGCTGCAGCGACGCGAAGTAGCGGAGCTCGCGCCGCGTGCGCTGCTGCTCGAGCAGCACCGCCTGCATGTTCTCCACCCGCTCCTGCTCGCGCTCCAGCGCGCGCTGGGTCAGATACTGGGCGAGCGGCTCGGTCTCGACGCGCGCCGAAAGATCGCCGATCGGGCCCGAGACGACGAAGCGCACCGCCGGCGAGGAGCCGACCAGCGCCTCGTTCCCCGGATCGTAGTTCAGCGTTGCCTCCGCCCCGGCCGTCATCTCGCCGAGATCGGCGCGGATTTCCGCCGTCAGCCGCGCGCCCGGCGCCGCCATCTGCACCGGCGGCGCGCGCAGCGTCCCGCCGGCGACGGAGAAGGCGAGTTCTACATCCCCTGCCTCGAAGCTGCCCGACCGCACCAGCCGCGGCGCGAAGATCTCGACGTCCTCCGCGTCGATGCTGCGGCCGACGACGTCGGCGGTGATCAGCAGCGCCTCGAAGGCGTCGGGCGAGACGCCGGGCAGCGACAGCCCGGCGACGTTCACCGTGCCCGAACCCGACAGCGCCGCCACCAGCGCGCTCGCCGTCTTGCCGGTCGAGCTGAGCGTCGCTGTGGCGCGCACCGTGCCGCCCAGCATCGAATTGGGCAGCACCGCGCCGGCATCCGCGTCGTCGAGCCTCAATTGCGCCGAGAGGAGCGCCGTGCCCTGGTCGTTGCGGAGTTCGCCCAGCCCGCTCAGCCTGCCGCCGAAGCCCGTCGCCGCGAGGTCGGAGAACGAGATGCCGTCGCGCCCGAACCGGGTGCTGAAACGCGCCCGCTCCAGCCTCAGCGCATCGCCATAGGTCAGCGCGTCGACCGCGACGTCGAGATCGGCGGTGAGCGGCATGGCGAGCGACGAGCGGAACGGCGTGTTCGGCCACCGCCCGCCGGCCGGCTGGACCGCGTCCTGCCCGAGCACCATCTCGGCCAGCAGCGACAGGTCGAACGCATCGAGGTAGATCTCGCCGGTCAGGTGCGGGATTTCCTGGCGCATCTCGACATTGAGTTCGCCGCGCAGTCCGGTACCGGCCACCATCCCCTCGACACCGGATGCGACGACCAGCCCGATCGAATAGTCGACCTCCGCCGTGACGTCGACCGGCAGCCCCGCCTCCAGCCCCGGCGCCGAGACGGCCGCCGTTATCAGCCATGGGCCCAGATCCTCGCTCGCGAGCTGCGCGCCGCCCTTGAAGGAGAGGCCGCCCGGTTCGAGCGCCAGCTGGCCGGAGAGGCTCGCCCGCGTGTCCTCGCCGCTCGCTGTCAGCCGCAGCTCCGCGCCTTCGCCCAGCAGCCCCGAAAGCTCGATCTCGGCCGATGTCGGCCCGGTGAGGCCGAGCGGGATCGCCGAGACGCCGGCGAGCGCGAGGAGGTCGGCCGCGTCGAGGCTGTCGATCGAGGCGCTCAACGTCAGCGGACTCGTCGCCGGGTCGCCGTTCCAGCTCGCCGAGGCGCCGCGCAACCCGACGATGTTGCCACCGAGCGAGCCGCTCAGGCTGAATTCGAGCGGCACCGCCCCCCGTTCCCCCCCGCTCGCTTCCACCGCGGCAGAAAGCTGCACGTCCGAAAGCAGCCCCGGGCTGCGCAGCGCGCGCTCGTGAAGCGCGGCGAGCAGCCGGTTGTCGGGCAGCCGCTCGGCGAGCAGCGCGACCAGCGGCGCGAGGTCGTGGCCCGAGATGTCGGCCTCGATCGCCCCTTGCGCGAAGCTGGCGAGGCCGTGCACCCAGCCCGACGCCCAGATTTCCGTGCCCGCGAGCCCCGCGATCTGCAGCGCGTCGATCTCCAGCCGGTCCTCGCGGAGCCTGAGCTGCGCGTCGACGCCTTCCGCCGTCAGCCCGGCCAGCGTCACCGCCTCGGCCGAGAGGTTGAGGTCGATGTCGCGGTCGGCCAGCCGGTTGCGGCCGCTCTCGCTGACGAAGAGCGAGGCGAAGGCGGCCAGCCCCTCGACGTCGAGCCCCTCGCCGCTCAGGCTCGCCCTGAGCGACGGTCGCCCCTCCGCCGGCTGCCGGCTGTCCACCTCGCCGCGGAACACCGAGCCGCCGAGCGCCAGCTCGAGGTCGCGCAGCACCTGGCGGCGCTCGCCGAGCTCCACTTCGGCGCTGAAGCCCGCGACCGGCAGGCGCCGGATCGCATCGTCCACCTCGCGCGACAGCCAGGCTGCGAAGCCCGACGGCTGGTTGACCGCGAGCAGCAGCTGCCCGTCGAAGCCGAGCTCGTCTCCGACCGCCAGCTCGCCGCTCGCCTCCAGCGTCGCCCGGCCGGGCAGCGTCGCGCGCAGCGCCGCGATCCGCCAGCCGGCGTCGGACGGCTCGGCCGCCAGCCGCACCTCGCGGATGGTCGTGTCGCCGGCAATCACGGCCGGCAGCTCGAGATCGATGCGACCCGGTATCGCCGGCCGCGGCAGCGCCGCGACGAAGCCGCGCAGCGCCGCGAGCCGCTCGTCGAAGCTCGCCGCCCCGCCCGTCGCCTCCTCGACCCGCAGCTGCACGCCCTGCGCCCGCAGCCTGAAGGAAGGGTCGGCCCCGAGCATCATCGAGGCGCTGCCCTCGGCCGTATAGGGGTCTTCGACCGGACCGATCTCGAACCGCACCTCTTCCGCCGCCAGCCGGCGATGGTCGAGTTCGAACGCGCCGCTGATCCGGTAGTCGGGGATCGCCGGCGCGGATGCCGGCACCGCCGCTTCCGACGTCTCGGCCGGCTCGCCCGTTACCCCCGCCGAGGCCGTCACGCGGAACTGGCCGCGCACCCTGGCGCCTGTCTCCGCGTCGATCGAGGCCTCGCCGTCCGCCTCCAGCGCGATGGGGTAGTCGCGCGGCTGGGCGCGCAGGCGCATGCGCAACGCCCCGCTGCCGTCGGCCGTCGAGGTGGTCAGCACCACCGCCGCCGGCAGCCCGTCGAGCCGCAGGTCGCCCTCGGCCCGCCACGGCCCGACCAGCGTGCGCGCCGAGATTCGCGCCTCGATATCGGAAAGAACGTGCACCCGTCCGCCGGCCAGGTGGCGCACCGTGATGCGACCGTTCGAGACCGAGACGCTCTCCAGCGTTACCTGCTGGGCCTGCACGGGGATCGCCGGCCGCGCCGCCCAGTCGATCGAGCCGCCCTCGTCGACGGTCAGCACCGCCTCCGGCCGTTCGAGCCGCATGTCGAAGATGAGGATCTCGCCGCTCAGGAACGGCATCAGTTCCGCATCCATGGAGAAGCTTTCCGCCTGCATGACGACCTCGCCGTCGTCGTCGGTCACGACGACGTCGGAGAAGCTGACCGATGGGAACGGCAGGAGCCGCGCCCTGGCGCTCCCCCTCACCTCGACGTTGCGGCCCAGGATGCGTCCGGCCTCGCGCTCGAATTCGGCCCGGTAGCTCGTCCAGTCGACGAAGGGCGGCACGACCAGCGCAGCCGTCAGCGCCAGCACGATCAGTCCCCCGATGGCTACGAACAAACGGGCCAGTCTCGGCCTCCCGCCAGAATCTCTGGAAGCGGATGGAACCCTATCCGCATCAGCGTGTCGATATAGTGGCGGCTCGCGCCGCCCGCCGGCTCAGCCGAGCGCCTTTCCCTCGCCCGCCAGCTTGCCCGGATTGAGGATGCCGAGCGGGTCGAGCGCATGCTTGATCGCCCTCATATAGTCGAGCCCGATGCCGGCCTCCAGTTCGAGGAAGCGCATCTTGCCCTGCCCGATCCCGTGCTCGCCGGTGCAGGTGCCGCCCATCGCGAGCGCCCGCGCGTTGAGCCGCGCGACGAAGGCCTGCGCGCCCTCGACCTCGCGCGGGTCATCCATGTCCATCAGCACCAGCACATGGAAATTCCCGTCACCGACATGGCCGACGATCGGCGCGATCAGCCCCGATTCGGCGATGTCGGCCTCGGTCTCCACGATGCAGTCCGCGAGCCGCGAGATCGGCACGCAGACGTCGGTGCTGAGGCTCTGGCAGCCGGGCCGGAGCGACATCCCGGCCCAATAGGCGTCGTGCCGCGCCTTCCAGAGCTTCGCCCGCTCCTCGGCGACGTCGGTCCACAGGAACGGCCCGCCGCCGAAATCCTCGGCGATCGCACCGAACGTCTCGGCCTGCTCCTTCACCCCGGTCTCGGTGCCGTGGAACTCGAGGAAGAGGCACGGCCCCTCGGGGTAGCTCAGCCCCGCATAGAGGTTGAGCGAGCGCATGCCGAGCGTGTTGACCAGCTCGATGCGCGCCACCGGCACGCCGCTCTGGATGGTCAGGATCACCGCCTGGCAGGCCGCCTCGACGCTCGGGAACGGACACACTCCGCCCGAGATCGCCTGCGGGATGCCCTGCAGCCGCAGAGTCAGCGACGTGATGATGCCGAGTGTCCCCTCCGAGCCGATCAGGAGCCGCGTCAGGTCGTAGCCGGCGGAGGATTTCTTGGCCCGCGTCGCCGTCGTCAGCGCCCGCCCGTCCGCCATCACCGCCGTCAGCGCGATGACGTTGTCGCGCATCGTCCCGTAGCGCACGGCGTTGGTGCCGGAGGCCCGCGTCGCCGCCATCCCGCCGAGGCTCGCGTCGGCGCCCGGATCGATCGGGAAGAACAGCCCCGTGTCGCGCAGATAGGTGTTGAGCGCGCCGCGCGTCACGCCGGCCTCCACCGTGCAGTCGAGGTCCTCCTGGTTGACGGCGAGCACCCTGTTCATGCGCGACAGGTCGACGCAGATGCCGCCGCCGGGCGCATTGACGTGGCCTTCGAGCGAGGTCCCCGTGCCGAAGGCGATCACCGGCACGCGGTGGTCGGCGCAGATGCGCACCACCTCCTGCACGTCCTCAACCGTTTCGGCGAAGACCACCCCGTCCGGCGCCTGCAGCGGGATGTAGGACGTCGTGTGGGCGTGCTGCTCGCGCACCGACTGGCCGGTCTGGAACCGGTCGGCCATGCGCTGGCGCAGGATCGAGACGACCGTCGCGATACCCTCCTCGTTGCGCGCCACCGTCTTGTAGGCTGTTCCTGCCAATCCTTCCTCCGTTCGCCCGTCTCGCCGGGCCTTTGCATTCACGAGCGAAATCAGCAAAAGCAGGCGGTGTCCACACTGGCCTCGAGGTTATTGAGCATGAATGCGCCCTCTCCCTTCCGCTCGAGTGTCATGGACATCGAGAAGCAGTGGATCGATTACAACGGCCACCTCAACATGGCCTATTACAACGTTCTGTTCGACCGTTGCGCCGACGAAGCCTTCGCCGCTCTCGGCATGGGCCCCGACTACGCCCGCGAGCGGCGGCTGACCACCTACACCGCCGAGCTCCACGTCTGCTACGTCCGCGAACTCCATCTCGGTCACCGCGTCACCTGCAGTTTCCAGCTCCTCGACCACGACGAGAAGCGCTTCCATTTCTTCCAGGAGCTCTTCCACGAGGATGGCTGGCTCGCCGCCACCGCCGAGGTGCTCACCCTCCATGTCGACATGGATGGGCCGAAGGTCGCTCCCTTCCCCGACGACATCAAGGCACGGCTCGATGCGATGCAGGCGGTCCATGCCGGCCTCCCGCGGCCCGAGCGCGCCGGGCGCTCGATCGGTATCCGCCGCCGCGCCTGAGCCGCCGTTAACCGGCCGTCAACCATGACGGCCGTCGCCCGCCTCCATTCACAGGAAGCGCCCCGCCGCGGGTTGAAGCGCGGCCATCGCTGGCCGACTCTGCGAATCGCATCGGCGCTCCCCGCGCCGCACCTCCAGAAGCGGATGACCATGACCGACGAGATAAGCTCGCTGGCGAGGCACCTTGCTGCCGACCCCGGCATCACCGACTATGATCTGTGGCGGGCCGTCAGGCTCGTCGAGGACGAGCTCTACGACAAGGATCGCGAGGGTGCGCCGATCCCGATCCGGCTCCTCCATGCCCGCGCAACGCTGCGCAGGGCGATCGAGCGCCGGGGCGGCAGGACCTGAAGAAAGCAGTCCCGAATTTATCCAGCTTGAGCAGTGGCTTGGCGACAATATCTGAACCTTTGTCGCCACCCGCAGGACCGCCTTTTGAACCGGTTTTCCGGCCGGTTCCGCGCGGCGCATTTGAACCAAACCTTGATGATCCTCGTTGTCGTGGCGAGTTTCAGCAAGGGATCGGAACGACCGCAGATGACGCCGACGCATGACACAGGAGGAGTGGATGACTGGCACCTGACGGACCAGCTACGAGCCCGTCAGGGCAAGGGAGACCCGTTCGCGGCCGCCGTCCGGGCGACGCGCATGTCGATGCTGATCACCGATCCTCGCCAGCCCGACAACCCGATCGTCTACTGCAACAATGCCTTCCTCGAGCTCACCGGCTACGAGCGCGACGAGGTCGTCGGCAACAACTGCAGGTTCCTGCAGGGGCCCGGCACCGACGCCGCCGCCGTCGCCCGCATTCGCAATGCGCTGGCCCACCCGACCGACATCAATATCGACATCCTCAACTACCGGAAGGACGGCTCGCCCTTCTGGAACGCGCTCTATGTCAGCCCGGTCATCGACGAGAAGGGCGAATTGCAGTTCTTCTTTGCCTCGCAGCTCGACGTCACCGACCGCAAGGAGTCCGAGCAGCGCATCCGCGCCGACAAGCTCCGCTTCGAGCAGGCGGTCAAGGAACGCACCCGCGAGCTGGAGGAGGCGCTGGAGATGCAGACCTCGCTCGTCCACGAGGTCGACCATCGGGTGAAGAACAATCTGCAGATGATCTCCTCGCTGATCGTCATGCAGAGCCGCACCATCCCCGACCTCTCCATCCGCAAGTCGCTTCAGGCGATGCTGACCCGCATCGAGGCGCTCAGCACCGTGCACCGGCGTCTCTACCAGTCGGAGGACGTGACGACCTTCGACGTCGGCGCCTTCGTCGGAGACCTGGTGACCGAGCTCCTCGCCGCCTCGGGGCGTTCGTGGATCAGGCCCGAGCTCAATCTCGAGCCGGTTTTCGTCCCGGCCGAGAAGGCCGCGCCGATCGCGCTGATGGTCAACGAGTTGGTCACCAACGCCCTCAAGCACGCCTTCGACGGCAAGGACCAGGGCACCATCGCCGTCACCGTGAGCAAAGATGACGGGCACCTCATCATCGATGTGGTCGACGACGGCATCGGCATGCCGGACGCCGACCGCTCCTCCTTCGGCATGGCCCTCATCCGCTCGCTCAGCCGGCAGCTCCAGGCGGCCGTCGAGTGGCGCGCCACGGCCCCGGGTACCGGTGTCGCGATCCGCATACCGCGCGACGAGCCGGTCTTGGACGGGCTGTGATCATGCGCGAGAAGAGTGACGCCCCGCTCCGCATCCTCATCGTCGAAGACGAAGCCCTCCTCGCAATGGAGCTGGAAGGCCTGATCGAGGATTGCGGCCACGTCGTCGCCGGCTGGGTCACCAACTACGAAGCGGCCTGTCGGGCCGTGGAGGAGCAGCACGTCGACGTTGCCTTCGTCGACGTGAACATCGCCGGCAGCCGCACGGGCATCGATCTCGCCCGTTATCTGGCCGACGACGACAAGCCGATCGTCGTCTTCCTCACCGCCAATGCGCGACGCCTGCCGGAGGACTACGCCGGCGCGGTCGGCGTGATCGCCAAGCCCTATTCGATGAGCGGACTGAAGGCGGCGCTTCTCTTCCTCCACGAGGGCCTGACGCAGCCGCCGCCGACCAGCGATCTGCCGGTCGGCTTCACCCTATCGCCCGCCTACGCCGAGAACTGGAAGAGCGATTGAGGGCCGCGCGGCCCTCATTTCCTTCCCGAGGTGCCTACCGCTCGCAGATGCGGCGCGGTCCGCGATAGGGCTGGTAGGTGCAGTCGGACGCCCGGAACGACCGGTATTCCTGCGAGCACGCCCTGACATTGCAGGACTGCGGCGCCTGCTGGTAGCCCGAATGGGCCACCATGGAGCCGCGGCTCGCGGGATCGTTCTGCGCCGCCCCGATCGTGCACATGCGCCGTCCGCCCCGATAGGGCTGGTAGGTGCAGTCCGACGCCCGGAAGGAGCGGTAGCGCCGCGAGCAGGCCTGGACGTCGCAGGCCATTCCGCTTGCCTGGGCCTGGTCGGCCGATCCCTCCTCCTGGAAGAAGACCGGTCCCTGGCTCATCTCGATCTCGCCCTCGTCCTCCCCGGCGACCATCGACAGCAGTTGGCCGTTCTCGCCGGCGGGCGAGACATCCATCGCCTCGGCCATGAACGCGCGCCAGATCCGTGCCGGCAGGCTGCCGCCGGTCACCTCGTTCATGGGCGAGCTGTCGTCGTTGCCGACCCAGACGCCGACCACCAGCGGCTCGGTGAAGCCGACGAACCAGGCGTCGCGGAAGTTCTGGCTGGTGCCGGTCTTGCCGGCCGCGAAGGAATCGAGCGCCGCGGCACGACCCGTCCCGCGCTCGACCACGAGGCGCAGCATCTCGAACAGCGCGATCTGGTGCATCCCGAGATCTTCGGTCGGCTGCCGCGTCGGGCCGACCCGGAACGAGCGCCCGGAATTGTCGGCCTGGAAGGTCGCGATCCCCCACGGCTCGACCGGCGCGATGCCGGCGCGCACCGACGCATAGGCCCCGGTCAGGTCGAGCAGGCTGACCTCGGACGTGCCGAGGGCAAGCGACGGCGTCTCCATCAGCCTCGCATCGATTCCGAGCTCGCGCGCGGCGGCTGCGACGTTGTCGATCCCGACATGCTCGGCGAGCACCACCGTCGCCGCATTGAGCGACCGCGCGAAGGCCTCGGCCACCGAGACCCGGCCGTGGAACCGCCCGCCGAAATTTTCCGGCGCCCAGCCGTCGATCTCGATCGGCGCGTCGTCGACCAGGTCGTTGGGGCTGATGCCCGCCTTGAGCGCGGCGTAGTAGACGAAGAGTTTGAAGGTGGAGCCCGGCTGGCGCATCGCCTGCACCGCCCTGTTGAATGTGCTCTCGCCGTAGTCGAGGCCGCCCACCATCGCGACCACCGCGCCGTCGGGCGTCATCGCGACCAGCGCCGCCTGCGAGGCGCCGGCATCGCCGCCCTCGGCCGCCATCACGTCGTTGACAACGCGGGTGGCGATCTCCTGCAGTTCCGGCACCAGCGTTGTGCGCACCCGGATCGTGCCCCTGTAGGGCCCGGCGATCTGGCGCGCCTCCTGGATCGCCCAGTCGGCGAACCAGCTGCCCGAGCGCGCCACCGGCTCGGCCGGGTTGAGGTCGGCCGTCTCGACCTGCGCCCGCTCGGCCGTCGCCGCGTCGATCGCGCCGGTCTCGGCCATCGCCGCGAGCACCACGCCGGCGCGTTGGCGGGCGCCATCCGGATTCGTCAGCGGCGACAGCATCGACGGCGCGCGGATCAGCCCCGCTAGCGTCGCCGATTCGACCAGGTCGAGCTCCTCGACTTCCTTGTCGAAATAGACCCGCGCCGCCGCCGGCACACCGGTTGCGCCGGCGCCCATATAGATGTTGTTCAGATAGCGGGCGAGGATCTCCTCCTTGCCCAGCCGGTATTCCAGCCAGGTCGCGATCACCACTTCCTGGATCTTGCGCCGGTAGGTGCGGTCGCTCTCGAGATAGAGCACCTTGACCAGCTGCTGCGTGATGGTGCTGCCGCCTTCGCGCACCTGGCCGGCGCCGAGATTGCGGATGAAGGCGCGCGCCATGCCGCGCAGGTCGATTCCGTAATGGTCCCAGAAGCGGCGGTCCTCGATCGCGATCACGGCGTCGACCAGATGGTCGGGGAAGCGGTCGAGCCCGGCATAGGCGGCCTGGAACGGCCCCTCCTGCACGATGAGTTCGCCGTTCGCGTCCTCCATCACCACCACCGGCGCCAGCGTCCCGTCGGCGATCTGCTGCCACGGCACGTCGCGCAGCGCCCACCAGAGCACGCCGCCGACGATGCCGAGCCAGATGAAAAGCGCCATCAGGAAGCCCGCCGCCCAGCGGATCGGTTTGCGCCGCCGCAGGAGATGCACGGCCTCGGCCGGCGGCTCCGACGCGGAAGCTTCGGCAGGCTCGGCTGCCACCGCCGGTGCTGCCTTCGCCGCCGGTGCTGCCACCGCGGCCGACGCTGGCGCCTGCCTGCGCGGCCAGTCCCGCAGCCGGGCGGAGAACCCGGCGACCGCACCGCCGATCGCGGCCGACATCGCGTGAAGATGCCGCCGTGCCGATGCGGCGACGGCGGCGGCCGGCCGCGGCGCGGCCGACGTCCCCGCCTGCGCGGGATCCTCGGCGCCCGGCGTCGGGTCCTTCACACCCGATGCGGTTGCCGCCTTCGCCGTGGCGTCCGGTCCGGCAACCGCCCTGGCGGCAGCCTCGATGGCGGCGGCCCTCGCCTCGCGTCCGGCGCCTGCGCGCGGCGTCGTCTCATCCGGTGTGATGGCGGCGGGTGTCCCGGCCGCTTCCGTGGCCTGCGGCTTCTTCGCGGGCGGGCCGAGATCGTCGATCGCCAGCTCGTCGAAGCCTGTCGAATCCGCATTGGGACCGCTGGCAGCGCCGCCAGCCGCCCGGTCGTCCTCGCCATTCTTCCAAGCCATCGGCGCCTTCCACCCCTCTTTGCAGCCGTCCCTTGCCGCTTGTGCCGGCTGAACCCCGGCGGGCGGCCCGGTCCCGCGACCTGCCGCCGTGCCGTGGAGCGTCCGGCTGATGTTTCCACCTAACGGCGGGCGCTTGTTCCGGTTCCCCCTTCATGTCGTTCATCCACATCTTGCGGCCGCGCCCGCCGCCGGTGCCGCCGCGCTGGCCTTCCGCAGCCGAATCACTACATTCGGGGCGAGATGAGCGGCCTCCCAGAAGACACGCCCGCCCGCAGCGGCGGCCTCGCCGCGCGCGCCATGGCCGCGCGCCACGGCGCCCGCGCGCCGGACTACCTGTCCGCCCTCAACCCCGAGCAGCGGCTCGCCGTCGAGACGACCGAGGGTCCGGTCCTGGTGCTCGCCGGCGCCGGCACCGGCAAGACGCGGGTCCTCACCACCCGCATCGCCCATATCCTGGCGACCGGCCGCGCCTACCCGTCGCAGATTCTCGCCGTCACCTTCACCAACAAGGCCGCGCGCGAGATGAAGACGCGCATCGGCGTCCTCGTCGGCGAGGCGGTCGAGGGCATGCCCTGGCTCGGCACCTTCCATTCGATCGGCGTAAAAATCCTGCGCCGCCACGCCGAGCTCGCGGGGCTGAAATCCGGCTTCACCATCCTCGACACCGACGACCAGATCCGCCTCATCAAGCAGCTCATCCAGGCCGAGGGTCTGGACGACAAGCGCTGGCCGGCGCGCCAGTTCGCGCAGATGATCGACGGCTGGAAGAACAAGGGTCTTGCGCCGAAGGACATCCCGGAGGGCGACGCGAGGAGCTTCGCCAACGGCCGCGGCCGCCAGCTCTACCAGGCCTATCAGGACCGGCTGGCGACGCTCAACGCCTGCGATTTCGGCGACCTGCTCCTCCACCCCATCCGCATCTTCCGCGACCACCCCGACGTGCTCGCCGAATACCACCGCCGCTTCCGCTACATCCTCGTCGACGAGTACCAGGACACCAACACCGCCCAGTACATGTGGCTGAGGCTCATCGCGCAGCGGGCGCAGGAAAAGGCGCACCCAGGCGGCCGTCCAATCTCCCCCCTCGTGGGGGAGATGCCCGGCAGGGCAGAGGGGGGCGACGTAGAGCTGGGCGTCTCTGGAGAAGTCGGCGGGACAGCGCCCCCCTCTGTCGGCTCCGCCGACATCTCCCCCACAAGGGGGGAGATCGGCCAATCGCCGGCACCCATCAACATCTGCTGCGTCGGCGACGACGACCAGTCGATCTATGGCTGGCGCGGCGCCGAGGTCGACAACATCCTGCGCTTCGACAAGGATTTCCCGGGCGCGACCGTGATCCGGCTGGAGCGCAACTACCGCTCGACCGCCCACATCCTCGGCGCCGCCTCGCACCTGATCGCCCACAACGAGGGGCGGCTCGGCAAGACGCTCTTCACCGACCGCCCCGATCCCGACGACGCCATGGTCAAGGTCCACGCCGCCTGGGATTCGGAGGAAGAAGCGCGCGCCGTCGGCGAGGAGATCGAGGCGCTCCAGCGCAAGGGCTCGAACCTCAACGACATGGCGATCCTGGTGCGCGCCTCGTTCCAGATGCGCGAGTTCGAGGACCGCTTCGTGACGCTCGGCCTGAACTACCGCGTCATCGGCGGCCCGCGCTTCTACGAGCGCCAGGAGATTCGCGACGCGCTCGCCTATTTCCGCGTCACCTGCCAGGGCGCCGACGACCTCGCCTTCGAGCGCATCGTCAACGTGCCGAAGCGGGGCCTGGGCGAGGCCGCCATCCGCCAGGTCCACGACGCCTCGCGCGCGCTCGCCATCCCGATGCTGGAGGCGGCCGCCAGGCTCGCCGAATCCGACGAGATGAAGCCGAAGCCGCGCGCCGCGCTCCGCCAGGTCGCCGCCAACTTCGCCCGCTGGCAGGAGCTGCTCGACACCACGCCCCACACCGAGCTCGCCGAGACGATCCTGGAGGAGAGCGGCTACACCGAGATGTGGAAGAACGACCGCTCGCCGGAGGCCGCCGGCCGGCTCGACAATCTGAAGGAGCTGATCCGCTCCATGGAGGACTACGAATCCATGCGCTCCTTCCTGGAGCACGTGGCCCTCGTCATGGATGCCGAGCAGAACGAGGAGATGGACGCCGTCTCCATCATGACGCTCCATTCCGCCAAGGGCCTCGAGTTCGAGACCGTCTTCCTGCCCGGCTGGGAGGAGGGCCTCTTCCCCCACCAGCGCGCGCTCGACGAGGGCGGCCGCTCGGGCCTCGAGGAGGAGCGCCGCCTCGCCTATGTCGGCCTCACCCGCGCCAAGCGGAACCTCCACCTCTGGTTCGCCTCCAACCGCCGCATCCACGGCCTCTGGCAGTCGACGATTCCCTCGCGCTTCATTGATGAGCTGCCCGAGGCCCATGTCGAGGTGGCCGATGCCGACACCGGCTACGGCGGCTATGGCCGCGGCGGCGGCTTCGGCCGCGGCAACCCCTACGGCGCCTCGCGCTTCGACACGATGGATGCCGGCCGCGGCGAAGATGGCCGCCGCGGCGGAGCGGACGAGGGCGCGCGCGCCTTCTCCAACACCTACGCCACCCCCGGCTGGGCGCGCGCGCAGCAGAACCGCACCGAGGCGACCGACCGCAACTGGGGCTCGCGCTCCGGCCACGCGGTCGAGCGCATCGGCTACGGCGAGGTCGATTCCGGCTTCGGCGCCGGCCGCGGCTCGGTCAAGGGCCGCACCATCGAGGGCGAGCTCGTCGCCCGCTCCGTCTCCGACACCCCCTCCCCCTTCCAGATCGGCGACCGCGTCTTCCACCAGAAATTCGGCAACGGGAATGTGGCTGCGATCGACGGCAACAAGCTGACGATCGACTTCGACAAGGCCGGACAGAAGCGGGTGCTGGACGGGTTCGTGAAGGGGGTGTGAGGCGTCGCTGTCACGAAGGAAATTCGAACCGATCAACGATCTTATTAGCCATTATGCGCACAACGTCTTCGCGTCGAACACTGTAGCTAAACAGAAAATTCCTAAGGCCGCTCCAGACAGTTTCGCGCGGCCTCCCGGCCGGGAAGCAAGTCAACATCCTGACGAGCAGGTGCGAGGTTCCCAAACCCGCGCTCGTCGCCCAACCCCTCATCCGACCTCGCTTCGCGAGGCCACCTTCTCCCACAAGGGGAGAAGGAAAGGCGCGCGGCA